>OIWT01001721.1_pt1 | contig 24815 bp, 15 predicted proteins | sample 1587701 | NCBI WGS metagenome assembly OIWT01 (sample SAMEA3888904, study PRJEB22519) | human gut metagenome | biome: human gut; feature: human-associated habitat; material: faeces | place: Denmark | collected 2009
GGAATGGCAATGCCTTTCAATTGGTTCGCCAATGGCGAACCAATTACAACAGCTTAAAAATAAAATAGAAGAAGGTGTTGAAATAGGAGAAAAGACACTCCTTTGTATTAACAGACCTATAGAGTTAGCAGACTTGCGTATAGAAGATTTCGTGGGCATTAGTTTTACTCATCATATGGAAATTTTGCATAAAACTACCACTTTAGATGAGCGTATCTACTATATACATCAAGTGAACTTGCATCATTGGAACAAGTACGTATTACGGAAATACTTATCAGATGATCTATATCACCATCAAGGCAATATGCCTAATAATTTTCCAAAAGCGATAATTCATTAAAATTAACAGAATGAGATTCCTTGTTTTATTTATTACGATATTATTATGTTCGACCACGATTAAGGCTCAAAGGCTATATAGTGAGAGTGGCGATTTTTATGAGAAATCAAAGAGGAACGTTGTTGATCATGTCAAGTTGGGAGTATTTTATGAATTAAAGTTCCGCAAAGATTCTACCAAGTTGAATGATTATACTGAAGCGCAAACAGTATTGATGGTTTCAGATAAGCACTTACTTTTTAGTGATTATAATCGATTGGCACTCGATTCAATAAATGACTATTTAGCCAGTAGCAAACAAAATAAAAAGGACCAAAAGGCTCGTGAAGAATGGATGCAAGCTATTAAAAAATGGACTTTTTTCTTTGTTACGCTAACTGATTTAGAAGAACAAAAAACCACGGTACAGACTTACGATGTATTGCGAAGCTACGAGTACACTTACCCAACGCCTCAAATGGACTGGCAATTGGTATCCGGGGATTCTATAATAAATCAAAGAGCTTGCAAAAAGGCCATTTGTTCTTTTGCCGGTCGAAATTATATTGCATGGTACACTGAAACGATAGCACTTCCTTACGGACCTTATCTTTTTACAGGATTGCCTGGGCTGATCATGGAAATCCATGATGAAGGTCGCAATTGGATTTTTACAAATAATGGGGTCGGAAAGATGCCTCAATACAGTGACATGTATCTTTATAAAAAAAGGTATATCACAGATTTGATTGTAACCACACGCGAGAATGCCCTGACCGGTTATCGGAATGATATTGAGGATTTTGATAATCTGAGTATTGAGATTTTCAAGGAAAGGGTTGAAAAGAACGGCCAAATGGTTACTCCGGAAGCAAACAAGCCGAAACGTCCCAGTAATATGCTTGAATTACAATGGTAAAGATTTTTAAAATATTATTTATGCTATTTCTGTTTCCTTTGTCTGTATGGGCGCAGGAAACAGAAGTCGTTTTTAAGGGTATTGTTACGAATACAGAAGGCATTGGCGTTGCTAATGTATTATGTAAGGCATTAAGTGCCACGGATTCTTTACTGGCTTATGGTATCACCCAAAGCAACGGACATTTTCATTTGCAATACAAGAAGAATGTAAATAAACTGACATTCTCGAAAATGGGCTATGCCACACAAATTATTTCAGTTCAAAAGGATAAATATCAATATACCGTTCAGTTAGAAAAAAAACCTTATGAGCTTGATGAAGTTGTAGTGAAAGAGGTCCCTATAACTCGCAAAAAAGATACGCTTGACTATTATGTAGAGTCTTTTCGTCAGAAAGAGGACTATAGCATTGAGGATGTGCTCAAACGCATGCCGGGTATTGAAGTGACGACTTCAGGACAAATTCTGTATCAGGGTAGCAGCATCAATAAACTGAACATTGAGGGATTAGACCTTATGGGTGATCAATACAACCAAGCCACTCAGAATATGCCAGCTGAGGCCGTATCCACGATTCAGGTTATGGAAAATAATCAGCCCATCCGTGCCTTGGAAGGAAAAATTCATAGTAATCATGCGACACTCAATATAAGGTTAAAAAAGAACTATAAAATGCGCCCTTTTGGTGACGCAGAAGTGGGAGCCGGAGGAACGCCTGCTATATGGGACGGTAGTCTGACAGGGATTCAAGTGGCAAAGAAAAATCAAGTATTATTTACCGGAGCCTTAAACAACAGAGGTGCCTCATTGCGCAGCTTGCAAAATGGCATGTCGAACTTTACGGGCATTTATGCACAAGAGCAATTGCCTGCTCCTTTCCTCTATTCTACTACAACCCGCCGTCCACCCATTTCACCTATTTATTACTTGAACAACCGTTCCTATTTTGCCGGACTGAATTATATGCACGCTTTCACTCCTTATTCCACTTTACGTTTCAATCTGCTTTACAACCACGAAGGAGAAAACCGTGAGGATAGCACCCGAAGCGAGTATTATGCGGGCGACACAATTAGTATTTACGAAAACAATCGGCAAAAGAGCTGTGAAGATGTAGTAAAAGGACAGGTGCGTTACGAATTGAATGGCAAGAAGGTGTACGTGGAGAACGTCCTTTCGGGGCAATGGCAGGATGTCAGCTCCTATAATCAAAATGTAACCAATTTAGGCTCTTTGGGAGAGGACATACATCGCAAACCTTATTTTATTCAGAATGTCGCCAATGTCAACCTGACCACCCCAAGTCGTATCTATAGTTTGGCTTCCATTGTGCGTACCTATCAGACGCGCGAGCAACTTTCTGATTATTGGATAGCAGATAACGAATACAAACGGCAGAGCTATTATCTGAACCATTGGTTTATGCGCCACCGGCTTTCCACGGCTTTCGATATAGCGGGCAATCCCTTGACGTTGGGTTACATTATAGAATACAAGCACAACCGACTACACGATACCCAACAGACGGCTACTTCGTCCTATTGGCTGCACACACTCGAACCATCGTATCAAATTCAGTGGAGCGGTGGAAACGTCGAACTACTTCTTCCTGTGGAATATACCATTTACCGCTGTGGCTGGCGGAAAGAAAAAGAACAAAAAGTTCTTTTCTCTCCTTCGCTCGATTTCACTCAACAAATTAGTTATCTATTGCGAATGGAAACCTCGGTAGCCTATAACCAAAATGCTTCAGACGCCGATCCTTGGTTCAATGGAACGATGATGAACAACTACCGTACATTTACGACAGGTATCGACAGCCTTTCGGTGCAGCGTGTCGCGTTGGCGAATCTCCGTCTGTCGTATCTGAACACCATCACACTCTTTTCGTGGAATGTTTATGTCGGCTGGACGCGCTGTACTTCCGACCATTATCTTAAAAGTCTTTATATGCCCGATTATACGCTCTTTGTTCCAGTGTGGAACGACCGCACGAAAACTACCTGGAGCATGGCACTGTCATGTCGTAAGAACTTTCGCGATGCCCACATCAATTTGAGCGGACAGACCAGTTATTCATATAATAAGGAGTTTGTGTCTCAAAACGAGGTGGAAGATTATCTGCGCTATCATGCCTTGCATGCTTCAGTCACGGCGCAATGGAGCGGACTGACATGGTTCCAGCCCAAACTCACCATGGCCGGAAATATCAGTTGGAAAAAGCCTGATGTCTTCTCCGCAACTGACAATCTGCTGAAAAATGCCTATTATTCCTTAACAATGGATTTCTATCCTATCAGTAAACTCCGGCTGTATGCCGACTTTTCGCAATCGGTCTTCGAAATAGTCCGTAACCATTACTCTATTAACAGTTTTTTGAATGCCGGTATGCGCTACGATTTCAATTCTCGCTGGTCTGCAAGCGCAAATATCAACAATCTGTTTAACCGCAAAGACTACGAAGTTTCGCTTTATCAAAGAGCCAATTTTCAATACTACCGCGTACCGCTGCGTGGTCGTGAGTTTATGATTTCGCTAAGGCTTAAATATTAAGATAAAGGCCTATTTAACCCAAATCCTTTAATTTTTGTTGCAAAATATCTATGATTATGAGGATGGCATAGCCAAAGTGAGATGGGAGGTTAATCCTGATGGTATGTATTATCGTGATGAGGATGGCTTTGGCAAGACTGACGATGATGAACAGAATCTGTTCCACAATCGCTTTATGGAAGGGGCTTTCTGAGAAATATAATATTATCTAAAAAAAACAGCAAACTTCGCTCTTTTTCTTCTCTTTTTAGTATCTTTGCAGCGATTTATGCCCTGAGGCATAGTAGTGAAAGTAAAATCATACATTTAAGTTTTAAAACAATAATGAAACAGTACAAATTGGTGGACAATATCTTCGGATGGGTCGCTTTCCTTATTGCGGCCTTCGTGTATTGCTCCACAATTGAGCCGACAGCCAGTTTCTGGGACTGTCCTGAGTTTATCACAACTGCCTACAAGCAGGAAATCGGTCACCCTCCTGGGGCACCTTTCTTCATGCTCTTAGGTAATTTCTTTACTCATTTTGCCAGCGATACCACACAAGTCGCCAAGATGGTGAACACGATGAGCGCTCTGCTGAGTGCCGTCTGCATCATGTTCCTCTTCTGGACCATCACCCACTTGGCACGCAAGCTCATCATCGGCGACTGGAAAGAGATGACCACCGCCAAGATGGTAGGCATCGAGGCATCGGGTATGGTGGGAGCACTCATCTATACCTTCAGCGATACCTTCTGGTTCTCGGCTGTAGAGGGTGAGGTATATGCTTTCTCATCTGCCTTTACTGCCGTGGTTTTCTGGCTTATCCTGAAATGGGAAGACCATGCCGACGAGCCTCACAGCGACCGATGGCTGGTACTCATCGCCTATATGACAGGCCTCAGCATCGGTGTTCACCTGCTCAACCTGCTCTGCATCCCTGCCATCGTATTGGTATATTACTACAAGAAGGTGCCACATGCCAACCTCAAGGGCTCGCTCCTGGCGCTGTTCGTATCTTTCCTGGTAGTCGTTGCCGTGCTCTATGGAGTGGTGCCTGGTATCATCACCGTGGGCGGATGGTTTGAGCTGTTCTTCGTCAACACCTTAGGCTGCCCATTCAATACGGGTGAGATCGTATATATCATCTGCTTGGTGGTTTCGGTCATCTGGGGTATCTACGAGACCTACAATGCCACTGACAAGAACGAGAAGCGACAGAACCTTGCCTTCGTTTTGGGCTTCGGCATGCTCGGAATCCCTTTCTACGGATATGGATGGAGCGCTGCCATCACAGGTATCGCGGTGCTCATCGTACTGTGGTTTGTACTGGGTTACAAGCGCAAGAAGGAAGTTGTGGTTAAGAACGACGAGACTACCGGACTCACCAAGACCAAAGTGCAGCTCCTGCCTCTCATCTCAGCCCGCGTGAAGAACACAGCCCTGCTGTGCATGCTGATGCTGATGATAGGTTACTCAAGCTATGCCCTCATCGTGATCCGCTCGGCTGCCAACCCTCCTATGGACCAGAACTCGCCAGAGGATATCTTCACCCTTGGCAGCTATCTGAGCCGTGACCAGTATGGCGACCGTCCTCTGTTCTACGGACAGGCCTATACCTCACAGGTGGCACTCGAGGTAGATGGCGACATGTGCAAGCCGGTGATGACCGAGGGTGCTCCCGTATACCAACGCAAGGAGAAAGCCAGCAAGGACGAGAAGGACTCATACTTCGTAGTGAGCCACAAGAATAAATATAAGTATGCGCAGAATATGTTCTTCCCACGTATGTATGATGCCGCTCACGCACAGGCATACGAAGACTGGATGGGTGGCGTCAACGGAACAGAAGTTCCTTTCGACCGTTGCGGTGAGAACATGACAGTAAAGGTTCCATCACAGTGGGACAACATACGCTTCTTCCTCTCCTACCAGTGCAACTTCATGTACTGGCGCTACTTCATGTGGAACTTTGCCGGACGACAGAACGACATCCAGGGCAACGGCGAGCCTGAGCATGGCAACTGGATTACGGGCATTCCGTTTATCGACAACGCCATGTTGGGCGACCAGAGTAAGTTGCCTGATGACCTGAAGGAGAATAAGGGACACAACGTGTTCTACTGCATGCCTCTGATATTGGGTCTCATCGGTCTCTTCTGGCAGGCATGGTACACCCGCAAGCGCAAGGTGGTGAAGAACGGAAAGGAGACAGAGGAGTTGCTGCCTATCGGTATCCAGCAGTTCTGGGTGGTGTTCTTCCTCTTCTTCATGACTGGTCTTGCCATCGTGATTTATCTGAACCAGGTGCCTATGCAGCCTCGTGAGCGCGACTACGCCTATGCCGGCTCGTTCTATGCCTTTGCCATCTGGTGTGGTCTGGGCGTACTGGCTATCCTCGACCTGCTGAAAGAGCATGCCAAATTGAGCGGTACTGCCGTAGCAGCCATCGTGGCAGTCATCACACTCCTTGTACCTATACAAATGGCTTCGCAGACATGGGATGACCACGACCGCAGCAACCGATACACCTGCCGCGACTTTGGTCAGAACTATCTGATGTCGCTCCAGGAGAAGGGCAATCCTATCATCTTTACCAACGGTGACAACGATACCTTCCCATTGTGGTACAACCAGGAAGTGGAAGGTGTAGGCACAGACGCACGAGTTTGCAACCTGAGCTATCTGCAGACCGACTGGTATATCGACCAGATGAAACGTCCTGCATACAATTCACCTTCCGTTCCTATCACCTGGCCACGACTCGACTTCTGTTCAGGAACCAATGAGTATGTGACCATAGAGCCAGAGGCTAAGCAGCAGATTCTCGACTTCTACAAACAGGATCCCGAGACAGCCAAGAAGCAGTTTGGCGAGGATCCATTCGAGCTGAAGAATGTGCTGAAATACTGGGTGCGCAGCAAGAACCCCGACCTGCACATAATTCCTACCGACACCCTCTACCTCACTATCGACAAGGAGGCAGTAAAGCAGAGCGGTATGATGATGGCTGCCGACAGCATACCAGACAAGATGGTTATCTCATTGGCAGGAAAAAACGCGCTCTACAAGAACGACCTCATGATGCTCGAGATGCTGGCACAATGCAACTGGAAGCGTCCGCTCTATGTGGCACTCACCGTAGGTGAGGAGAACTATATGAACTTGGGTGACAACTTCGTACAAGAGGGACTCGTCAACCGTATCACTCCTTTCACCACCAACAAGCCTGGTGCCAAGAACTTTGATACGGAGAAAGCATACCACAACATCATGACCCGCTTCAAGTTTGGCAACCTGAAGCAGAAAGGTCTGTATGTTGACGAAACCACTATGCGTATGTGCTACACTCACCGTCGCCTGCTGGCTCAGACAGCCCTGGCGCTCATCGCTGAGCACAAGGACAAGAAAGCCATCGACATTCTGAAGAAAGCCGACGTGGAGATACCTTATTATAATGTTCCTGTCGACTATATGAGCGGCGGTCTCGACATGGCACGAGGATGGCTCCTCACCGGTCAGAAGGCCAAGGGTGAGGAATACCTCAAGAAGGTATGGACCAATGCCACACAGTATCTCAACTACTACCTCTCGCTCAACGCCGACCGATTTGCACAGGCACAGAGCGACTGCATACGCCAGATCATGATCATGCAGAGTGCAGCAGAGGTGGCTGGCATGGTAAGTCCTAAACTGGAAGCACAGTATGCCAAGCAGCTCAACGCCCTCTACACACTCTATCACGGACGTGGAGGACGTATGCCTGAAGGGTACTAAAATGAGGAGTTAAGGAGTTAACTCCTCAGCGACCGAAGGGAGCGATAACTCCTTAACTCCTTTAGCTTCTGAATATTAAACATTTAAAAAGAACTCGTCTATGTTTATCGAGCAACCAGCCAAATGGCTGAGATGGCTGTATCCGAAGGCAATTTGGAGGATGGATCCGAAGGAACACTCTGTTTACCTGACGTTCGACGACGGACCCATACCCGAATCTACACCTTTTATCCTTGAGACGCTGAGGAAATACAACATCAAGGCGACATTCTTCATGGTGGGAGAAAACGTGTTGCGCAATCATGACCTCTACAACCAGATTGTGGCAGAGGGCCATCAGATAGGCAACCATACATTCAACCACATTGGAGCCTTCAAGCATCGGGTGATCTCCTATGTGCTCAACACCAACAAGGCCAACGAAATCATCCACGCCCACCTATTCCGTCCGCCACACGGATGGATGAGACCCAGCGAGTACTGGTGGTTGCACCGCACCTACGAGGTAATCATGTGGGATGTGGTAACACGCGACTACTCCAAGTGGCTGACGGCAGAGGACGTGGTAGACAATGTGAAACGATACGCCCGCAACGGAAGTATCATTACATTCCACGACTCACTGAAGAGCATAGACAAATTGAAGACTGCCCTTCCGAAGGCTATAGAATGGCTTCAGGAACAGGGCTACGAATTCAAGATATTCAAATAAATGAAGAAAAGAATAAACAGCTATCAGGCTGTGGCAAGTTTCGTAAGAGGTTTCTTCGAGGCTTACGCACGTGGCATCATCGATGCTGTCATAGAGGGCAACGACTTCGAGAAGAAGAACGATCCAAAGGAAATCAAGCAGATGATGCTGGAACACTATGGCGAGGTAAACCAATATTACTTCGACATCATGTTCTCTACCTTGGTACGTCTGAACTACAAGACTGCCGAGGAAGCCAACGAGCGCATGCACAAGAACTTCGACAGTATGAAGAAAGCCGACCCAACCTTCGAGCCTACCATGCTCGACTACCTGCGCATTGCCTGCAAGAGTCCACAGCTGTACAAGGCGATGGAGGCTGAATACAAGCGCAACTTCACCTGGCTTCTGCAGGGCAAGTTCACTACCCTTGAGGAGCATGTACGCGACTATACCCACGGCATCCTCATCAGTCTGGCCGACGAGCCCATGGCTGTGCACCTGCTGGTAAGGATTATCGTGAAGGCTTATGCCGCCGGACTGAAATGTGGAAGCAAGGAGGGCAAACGGCCACAGTTGCACATGCCAACTATCCACGGCATGCTGCTCAACAACGTGAACATACTGCTCAACGAGACACCGCTGAAAAGCAGCAGCGAAGACCCTGTGGCGCTCTTCAAAGAGGCGTGCAAGGAGGAAGAAGAAAACATCAATGTACTCTTCAATACTCTCAACGACACGATGAAAGAACTCGCCGAAGAGTAAAAAGAAAACTTCACTACTCGTGTTGTGCAACCGCACAACACCTGAAATACAACCGCCCAACAGCTATTGTGCAAGTGCACATCAGCTGTTGGGCGGTCTTATTACTTATATTCTGCAAGAACATTTCACCCATATTCCTGCAATTTTTCGTAGCATCTACTGCATATCATAAACCACCTGCATGAGCTTCTTGCCGAGTTCGTCGGCCTGCTCCATAGTGGAAGCCTCGCTATATACGCGGATGATGGGCTCGGTATTACTCTTGCGAAGGTGAACCCACTTGTCTGGGAAGTCGAGTTTCACGCCATCGATATCTGTTACGGTCACATCCTTCTCCTTGCCATACATCTCCTTTACCTTCACGAGGATAGCATCTACATCGGTAGAAGGTGTCAGGTCGATACGATTCTTGGCGATGAAGTAGTTGGGGAAAGTGGCACGAAGCTCGCTCACCTTGCAACCCCTATGTGCCAGACTGCTCAGGAAAAGGGCGATACCTACGAGGGCATCACGGCCATAGTGGCTCTCTGGATAGATGACACCGCCATTACCCTCGCCACCTATCACGGCATGAACGTCCTTCATCTTGGTGGTGACATTCACCTCGCCTACTGCAGCAGCAGTATATTTGCCGCCATGCTTCTCGGTCACATCACGGAGAGCACGGGTAGAAGACAGGTTGCTGACAGTATTGCCAGGAGTATGGCTCAGCACATAATCGGCCACGCTCACCAAGGTATATTCCTCGCCAAACATCTTGCCGTCCTCGCAGATGAAAGCCAAGCGGTCAACATCAGGGTCAACAACGATACCCATGTTATAGCCACCCTTCTTCAACTCGTCCATGATGCCACCGAGGTTCTTCTCCAATGGCTCAGGATTGTGAGCGAAGTCGCCAGTAGGCTCACCATTCAGGAAGGTATACTCCACTCCTAACGTATCGAGCAAATCTGGAAGGATGACACCACCCACTGAGTTGATGGAGTCAACACAAACCTTGAAATGTGCCTTACGGATAGCCTCCACATCGACGAGTTTCAAAGCAAGCACAGAATCGATATGGCGCTTGTTGAAGCTATTGTCCTCAGTATACTTACCTAAATGATCGACATCGGCATACTCGAAATCTTCCTTCTCGGCGATGGCAAGCACCTCATTGCCGTTGGCGGCTGTCAGGAACTCTCCCTTCTCATTGAGAAGCTTGAGGGCGTTCCACTGACGAGGATTGTGAGAGGCTGTGATGATAATACCACCTGCTGCCCCACTCATGGTGACAGCGAGCTCGGTGGTAGGAGTAGTAGCCAGACCTATGTTGAGCACATCATAACCCATGCCCATCAAGGTGCCACATACTACATTCTTGACCATCTCGCCAGAGATGCGGGCATCGCGGCCCACTACGATAGTATTGCTTGAAGACTGCCCGCTACGACGAATAAAGGTAGCGTAAGCTGAAGTAAACTTGACGATGTCGAGCGGATTAAGAGTATCGCCCGCTGGTCCGCCTATAGTTCCGCGGATACCAGAAATAGATTTGATTAGAGTCATAATATTCTTATTAAGACGTTAATGCTTGATGAATGTTCAGAGGAAAAGAAACCACTCCCTTAACGGGCAGCCTGGAAGCGAATGTCATACAGACAGGCATACACACTCGCTGAAGCAGAGGTAGTGCCATAAGTATGAGGTACCAACAGGCGCACATGCGCCAGTTCATCGTCGGCAGTAATGAGACGACCCACCTTGATCCAAGTGAAAGGAATCAACCAGCCTGATGGAACCGTGGCACTCACGGTACCATAATAAGAGGAATTGTAGGTATTTGCCAAGAGACTTTTTTTGATGTCGACAAAAGAGCCTTCAAACGTTCCTGACGTATTTTTAACGCTTATCTCGTCGGTCATTGCCGCATAAGCAGGCACATCATTGGTCAGTGTGATGGCATCGTCGCATATCTTGGCACGCTTGGCAAGACAATACTCCGTGAATCGGCACAACACGTTCTTGGTTTTACCCTTGGCGATATAGTCGCCACAACCATCGTTGATGACCTGCATATAGATACCATTGCTCTCGAAGAGCACATACTCGTTGTTGTTGGGATCGGTATCAGTCAACTTGACCGTCTTGTCACCAGCCTTACGGGCTTCGAAACGTTTTTCAAACTCGGCCTCTTTGATGACTTTGATATTCTCATTGCGCAAGAATGCATTGATAGAGTCCAGCTCTCTGTCGCGCTGGTCTGCATATGTCTCATTATGGTCACAAGCGGCAAATGAGATCAAAGCCGCTACAGCTATCATTGCTAATAATAGTTTCTTCATTCTTTAAGTTCGTAATTTTTATACAAATATGGCGCAAAGGTACAAAAAAAAAACAGGACTGCCAATGTTGGCAGTCCTATTTTATTATTATTTATCACTTATCTTTCTTATTTCAGCAATGCCTCGAACGCCTTGATGGCTTTTTGGGCTACCACCTCTGCCTCTGCCATGCTGCAGAACAACTTGCCTCCCGAGGCATTGAGATGGCCTCCGCCATTGAAAAACTGCTCGGAAACCTTGTTGCACGGGAAGTCGTCGACCGAACGAAGACTCACTAATATCAGATTGTCGCGCTCGGTATCTTCGCGCAAGGAGATGGAAAACTTATGTCCCTTGATACGCAGTGGTTCGTTGACCAAACCTTCGAGGTCGCCCTTGATGAAATGGAATCGCTTCATATCCTGACGGGTGACACAATAATAAGATGCATGCAAGCCCTCCACCACACGGAGCTTCTCGCTCATCAGATAACCGCGAAAACGGATGGCAGAAAGGCTGCTGTTATTGAATACATTGCGATAGATCTTGTCTTTATCGATGCCCTTGGTAAGCAGCTGGCTGATAATAAAATAGATGGTAGGGTCGGTGGAATTGTAGGTAAAACCGCCCGTATCGGTCATCATGCCACAATATACACAGGCAGCCCACTTGCGGTCCATCTGTTCGAAGCCTCCCAACTGCCACACGATGCGGAACACCAGCTCGCTGGCACTGCTCATGTGGGGCTGAGAAATCTGAAGATCGACATCCATACAGGGTGCCAGATGATGGTCGATCATCACCTTACGGGCACGACAGCCGGTAAGCACATCCTGCATCTCGTCGAGACGACCAGCGCCATTGAAGTCGAGACAGAACACCAAATCGGCCTCATCGAAAGCACGCTGCACCTCGGCAGGATGCTTGTCGTAACGCAGAATGGTCTGACTGTCGGGCAGCCACTGCAGATAGTCGGGCATCATGTCGGGCATACATACCTGTGCCTGCTTGCCCTGCGAGAGCAAAAAGCCACGCCATCCCAAAGAAGAGCCGATGGCATCTCCGTCGGGCGACTTATGACAACATATCACAATATGCTGAGAAGCCGCTATCATCTCCTGGAGGGTAGCGGCTTCTTGTGAACTCAATATATTTACGTTCATTTAGAAGAGTTTGCTTGGATAAACGCCTTCGCCTATCAGACTCTGAATTCTTGCTACTACTGATGGACGGTCGGCAGCATAAGTGACACCAAACCACTTGCTTGTGGTGTCGAGTACCTTGACGGTAGCTGTGCCGTCGTTGATCAGCTTGTTGACCATCAATGGAATGAAGAACTCAGCTTTCAGGTTCTCCATATTCTTAGGATCGCTGAGGAACTCCTTGAAGTAAGCCTCGCTGTACTCAAAATAGTCGGGAGTGAAACCCCATACGTTCATAGATACAGGAGTGTTGTCCTCAACAGCTACCCACTTGCCGTCCTCGTCCTTGTAAGACACCTTGCCGTCTACGCGCATAATCTCTGTACGCTCCACGACTGTGGTCAGATTTTCAGCATCGTCCTTTGAGCAGATGCCACGAGCCACAGTACCATTCTCGCTCAAAGTGTTGCCTACACGGAAACCTACCATGGCATAGTTGTTCTTGCTGCCCTCTGGAAGTTCAGAAAGGAACTTGCCTATGACCTTGAAACAGTCACGATTGTAGAAGTCATCACAGTTGATGACACAGAAAGGTTCCTTGATAATGTCCTTTGCCATCAATACAGCATGGTTGGTACCCCATGGCTTCTCACGCCCCTCGGGAACTGAGAATCCTTCAGGAAGAGCGTCGAGTGACTGGAAGCAGAGTTCTGCTGGGATATGTCCCTCATACTTGGCAAGTATCTTCTCACGGAACTGATCTTCAAAATCCTTACGGATGACAAAGACAATCTTGCCAAATCCTGCCTGAATGGCATCGTAAATACTGTAGTCCATAATGGTCTCGCCGTTAGGCCCCAGACCATCGAGCTGTTTCAAACCACCATAGCGGCTACCCATACCAGCCGCCAAAAGCAATAATGTAGGTTTCATATTTTATTTGTTTAATAGTTGATATTATCTAACAGTATGCAAAAGTAATAAAAAAAATGACTGCTGCACAATTTTTATCACTTTTTTTTGGCGATTTATATTTCATTCGTCTACATCTATGCGACTACCGGCAAAAATCAGAAAGGATAACCCACAGTCAGATGGAGGCTATGCGAGTTTTTGAAGGAATCGATATTGTAGAAACCCTTCTTGCTGGTTTCGTAAGGCACATGAAGCCCCACACCCCAGTCTACACGGATGACGAACATACCCATATCATAGCGCACACCCACACCCGTGCCCACAGCCATCTGCTTGAAGAACTTTCCGAACTTGAACTGTCCCTGCGGACTGTGCTCCTCGCTACGAAGTGTCCACACGTTGCCGGCATCAAGGAACAAGGCTCCATACAGGTCGCCCCAGATGCGAGGACGATACTCTATGTTGGCAAGAAACTTAATGTCGCCTGTCTGGTCGATATAGGAATACTTGCTGCCTGTAGGCAGATACTGACCGGGGCCAATGCTTCGCACATTGAAAGCACGCACACTGTTGGCACCGCCAATGTAGAACTGCTCGTAATAAGGCGCCTTCTCGCTGTTGCCATAACTCCATACCACACCCGCATTGAGGTGACCCACCAAGGTGGAATGCTCGGCGATGCGCCAGTACTTCACAAAGTCGGTCTCCAACTTCAGGAACTGGGAATAAGGATTGCGGAACATCTCCTTGTCCTCGTCGTTCCACTTCTTGCCTGTACAGAGATAACCCAACGACAGGATGTTGCCTGCCTCGCTGACAGTCGTCGACCAGATGATGGGATGACGGTATTTCGCCGGACTGGTATAAGTATAGGTGTAGCTCATTTTGGGTACAAACTGGTCGCGCATGGCTATCTGCAGATAAGGACTCTCAGAGATGGCCTCATCGAAGGCTGCGGTACGACTGTTCATAAACTCATACGACAACACTAAAGGACTGAACGAATGGCGATGCTTGGCTGAGGTAGCCCAGTCGTAGGTAAGTTCACCCGACACCACATGGCGACGGAAATAACCTGCCCTGTTGAGCACATTCATCGAGGCCTTCACTGTGGTGGAAGGAACACCATAGAATGAACGCGGGATATGACCTTTACGGAAACGCCGCTCACGCTGTGCCATGGTCGTAAATAGATTGAACGGGGTGACGATGCTTGGGAACGAGAGTGACACATCCGAACCATACTCATAGGAATTGATATGGTTGGAGCTGGCTCCGTTGCCCTTCTCGCCTGTCTGCCACTCGTAAGAGCCATGCAGATTGATATCGAGCTTCTCGCCTCCACGGAAGGCATTGCGCTTGGTAAAACCTACAACCAACTCGGGACCTACACGGCCTGTGGTTTTGCCCTTGACATTGGTCTCTATATAGAAATCATAAGGCTTGTCGAAAATCAAGTCGAGTGTGGCATCCAAGGTATCGCACTGAGCTGTGGTGTCACGAGGAGTAAACTGAAGGCTGGTATAGTTGAAGACTCCCATCGACTGCAAATGCTGGCGCGCCTTCTCCTCGTTCTCTACCCTGTATAGCTGTCGGGGACGCAAGTTCAAGTCGCGCAACACCACACCCGCACGAATAGGCATCTTCTTGCCATGATAACGGATATTGAGGTAACGGCGACAGAAAGAATCGGTAAGCTCTTCTGTAAACTGCTTGCGGAAGTTGATATTGATATTGCCGAGATACCACTGGCGGGAGACCTGCGAGTCGAGGCTGTCGGCCATGATCATCTTCATGCTTGCCTTGCCTGGCACACCTAAGGTATCAGCAAGATAGGAGACATAGCCATTCTGATAAAAATAATAGCCATTGTTGCGGAACAGACGGGTAAGGCGCTGACGCTCACCTTCCAGGCGAGGTACATTGAATGGGCTGCCCGTATGTACCAAAGCCTCCTGACGGGTGGAATCGATCAAAGCAGAGACTACTGATGGGAAATTGACATACTGCAACGTATCAATGGTCATCAACGGACCCAAAGACACATGATAAGCCAACTTGGCCTTCTTGGGATTCTTCTGGGTCAGAATCTCGTAGTTTACCTTGCCATGAAAATAGCCATACTTGGCAAGCTGGTTCTCTGCTACCTGTGCACGCAATCGGGGATTCACATTGCCCATCAATTTAGGACGTGAGCCGAATGCCTTGGTAATCCACTTGGCTATGGCGCCATCCGACTGCGAAAAAGCATTCCAAACCCAAAGGCGAACAGGGAAAGGCGTGCGATAATAACTGCTGCCGAAGAGGGCTCCATTAGGGGCAGAAGCCAGTACCGACTCCATTTCGAGAATCGTAGAATCGGCATAACCGCCTGGCTCATAATCGGTATATTCTATTTTCTTCAGACCCGTGAAGAGCTGCTCGCCTTCCTTGAGAGCACTCGTGGAAGAACAAGATGTACCTGCGGCAACCACCACTATGGCAACAAATACCATAGCCAACAGGCGGAAGCCGCGGGAATGATTATAGGGAATGCACTTTCTGTTTATCATCATTTGCTTTTTCATTTTTGTTGAACAGCTGCAGGCACAGCCTTCAGGGTGTCGGCTGCAGCACGTGGCAAAGCCTGTTTCTCGGTCTTAAAGCGGAAGATATCACTGAAGCGCTGCAATTTTCTGCGCCACATGAAACCTACACCATACTCGCCGATCTGACCCTCTAACCAGTCGTAGATGTTGTTGTTGTAGAAACCTCGGATATACTGACTGGCTCCATCGTTGAGTCGATATTGTATCTCCACATTATTAAAGAAGGTATCGTTGTTGACAGCATTCTCCATCTCGGCTCCCGAAGAAACCTGACCGCCCACACTGAAGCTCAGACGATTGTTGAAGAATCGCTTGGCAAACTTGAAATTGTAGTCAGTATGCAATGCACCGGCAGCATTGAGAGAGTTGTCGACAGTCATGCCTATATCAAGTCCCATGGAGCGCATGGCGGTTCCTGCAATGTTGTTGATTTCGGAATTGAGGAACGAGCTGAGGGCACTGTTCATCGAGAACGAATTGGTATTGCCGTTGGCAAGATACATGCCCGAAGCCAGCATGGTGATAGCCACCTTGCCGCGTTCGTCCACACTCATCGTGTTCAACTCATCCTGGACGTTCATGTCGGAAGGTGCCGAGATGATAAACTGTATACCAGGTTTATTCAGTGTCTGCGACAGTTTCACCCCACACTCGAAATCTACCGATCGGCCTGTACCCTGCCCTTCATTCACGGTCGACTTGATCTTCTCGGTAGCCGTGATGTTGAGCGTAGGATTGAAAGGATCGCCCGTAAACTCGATATAACTTCCGTCCTGAATGGTAAAGGTCTTCAGTGGAATGACAGGCAAGGAGTATTTCATCTCGCCATTACTCAATGTATACTTACCCGACAGACGCAGATTGTCGGCAGGATTGTAAGTCATACGCAAGTCGCCTCCACCCACAAGGTCAATATAATTGGACTTGTCGGCATTCAGCGCACAAAGAATACGGGCAGACTCATCTATCGACATACCCAAGAGCATATCGAAGCCTTCGAGTTTTGGACGCACCACCGTCTCTTGCTTACTGTCTTTGAAATCGGTAAACTTCACCAACTCCTCAAGCTGAGTATCAGTGGTGAGTTCCGACTCTCGCAGGATATAAGTCATGTCGGTATTACCCAGCACGTCGAGCTTACCTCGCATCTTCAGATTAGACAAGGCGCCACGCATACTTCCCAAAAAGTTGACATACGCCTTACCGAAAGCCTCGGAACGGGCATTCTCCTTAGCATCTACCAGGAGGAAGTTCTGGGCACGCATCCTGACATCAAGCATCATCTTATCGAGATTGGAGAAATCCAGATAGCCCTGTATGTTGAGCGGACTCTCATTGTTGGCATACATCATGAAGTTCTCGAAGAGCAACTTACTGCCGGCTATCCTCACTGGGTCGTTGTCGAAACGCATCCTCAGTCCGTAAGGCACACTCACTAAATAAACAGAGTCCATGTATATCTCGCCGTCTACCTGTGGCTTGCTCAACGAGCCCTTGACGGTAAGACTTCCCTCACCACAACCTTCCAGACCAACAAGCTGGTCGGGCACAAATCCATTGATGAAGTGGAGCGGCAGTTTGTCCATGCCGACAGTAGCGTCGAGATAGCCCTCGCCCTCCGACTGGTAAGTACCTTTGATGGTGGCTACGTCCTCACCGTTGTATTTCAGTATTCCGTCGACGGCATGAGTGCCATCGCTCATAGGCATATACACGAACTCGGAGCCGACATTACCCATCGGGCAATTCTCGTAAACCAAGTTGTCGACCGATAGATTGGACGATACAGACAAGGCCTCCTTGGTCTGCACGATATGGAAATCGCCATTCATGATACCTGAGACATCAGGCATATAAGGTATGACACTCAGTACCTTGTCCAAATCAAAACGGGTCATGCCGATAGTGATGTCCTGCAGGGCATCCTCATTGCCGTCGTTAGAGTAGATACGCACACCCATTCCCTTGCTGGACTCCAACTGAAGCTTGGCAGAGATACGCATATCGCGTCCCAGCATCAGATAGTTGTCATCGTTGGCTGTAAATTTCTTATATCCCAGTATAGGATGAGTATCGGTAAGACTCACCTTGATGCCGTTTTCCTGCATCATTGCCGCCAAACCTACACGCACGCCCAACTTGCCGTTGGCATCATAGATGCGCGCAGCGATATCGGAGCCTCGCTCTGCCAACTCGCCATCCACCAATGCCTGGAATACGTATTGCGGATTCTTCTTGTTGTTCACAATCCTCGCCGTATACCGGATGGTGTCGACCTGGGTCATCACGTTGGCACGAACCGTATCCAACTGTACACCTTGTGCCACCAAAGAGTCGATATTAAGATGACCGTTCAGACCTGATATGGGTGAGGTACGAAGATCCATGTCCACCGTCTTGAAATGATAGCCGTTGTACTCGATAAAACGGGAAATGAAATTGTCTTTTCCTGTGGTAAGAGTGATGCGCCCCAAGGGGAACTCGCGACGGATAGCCACCTGGTCGATACGTCGGTTCTTGAGTTGACTCATCACCTCGCCTTGCAGTTCATCAAGTCTTGACAGCAACTTTTTATAACCTCCATGGGTGTCCAAACGAAGATGGAAGTCACCACAATTGAGTACGGCATGGGTTGTATCGCGACGAGTCAACACGTCGGCAACAATATCCACGGGACGATATTCTTTCTGCTGAGTCTTGATGACGATACTGCCCAACATAGCCTGCAGGTAGTGGTCCTCCTTCAGGTTGGTCTTCAGGTCTACCTGTCCACAGGCAGTTGCTCTCATAGGCACCTTGGTGAGTCCCATGAGGTAAAGGTCCGCATTCCTGACATCAGCTACTACTGTTGCTTCCAGATTCTTGCTGTTGGTCAGCGCATCCAAGCTCACCAATCCCTTGAGCAACTGATTATTGCTGTCGATATCTGCATGTACTTTACCATTTGCTACATGGGCAACAGCCAACAGGTTGTTGATGTGATACTTGCCATAATGCAGCTGTGCCACCTTTGCCTTGGCGTTGAGTCGAGTATGGTTGGACAAGAAATCAGTGCCCACGCCCTGGGCTTCCATCAATCCTGTAAAAGAGTAAAGTTCCTGATGAGGCAGGAAATGACTCACCTGTATCTGATGGGCTTGCACCTTGGCACGATAGGCCAGGTGGTTCATGTCGAGACTTCCGTCTTTCTTTGTATGAGTAACAACAGATGCTTCTACATTCATTCGTCCACGACCTTCCCACAAGGTCATCTTGGTGGCATACTTAGAGCCGTCCACTGCGACATCTCCCTTCAGGATCATGCCATTAGGGATACGCACATCCTTCATTAGAGCCGGATCAAGCATCGCTGTAACAAATCCCAAATGATAGGTACGCGCATCTAAATGTATTTTCGCCTTCATCTGAGACATATCGTTGAGATGTGCCAACCAACCATCGGAGGACAACTGGAAGGCTGAAGGCAAATTGAGTTTCAAACCCGAATAGCTAAGACGCTGCATGTTTCCCTTTACTGTACCGGCAACCTCCATAGGATAATAAGGCCAGTTCCGACGCATCTTTTGAGGCATGTATGCACCGGCAAAAAGCATGAGGTCTTCTCTGCCGATACTGCCTCGTATCATAGCAGTCAACTTGCCAGGAGCGCTGTCGGCAAAGGCATTCATGTCCATGTCGACCATGGTCTGAAGAGTGGAGGAAGGAGTTCGTAGACAGAGGTCGGGCAACTGCAACTTCAATGAATCCATCACAAACCGGCCATACATCTGCTGTACGTTCAGACCACAGCGTTCTCTGAACTGTGCCTGACGAATCTTTACATCTATCTTCGAGTCACAGAAATAGAATGAGTCTGCCTTCAAGGTCATATCCAACAAGGCAATGTGGTTGAAGTCCAGAGCTTCTGCCGGACGAAGCACAGAGATATTCTTACCAGCCAGCATTTCTGTCTGATAATTGTCGTAAGTTACCCTGCCCTTTCGCCAGTCGAGGGCACGCACTTGATAAAGTCCTTTGAAGAGATCGAGGTAGGTACCATGAGCCGTCGCATCACCCATATAAGCATTTACCCTGAGAGTATCTCCTGGCATGTGAAGCGCCAAAGCTGTGTTTTTCAACTTGAGCTTCTGGATATTCACCTTCCACTTGTTGGTCTTCGGCGTAGTATCGGGAGGTACGGTATCACTCAGTTCTACCGACAGACGGGCATCCGACAACAAGGCGTCATCTACATGGACAAGTTCCTTGCTCAGGTCGATGCCATGGGCACGCAATGCCATCTGCCCGACATCACCCTTGATACGCGCCTCGTGTATCCAGTTGGTGGTGTTGACCTTCATACGTCTGAAGTCCAACTCGTCCACCATTACCTGCTGCTTGAATAAAGGCATCAACTGAATGTCAACTACCATTTTTTCTATATCAGCAACTGTATCTTTTTTATTTCTGAGAGTTACATCATTACTGTTTTTCAACGAATCGATGGGCTGAAGCGCCTTCACACCCTCAACACCCAATCGCAGTGGAAAGACCAGTTCCACGTGCTTTACTGTAATATCCATGCCTGTAGACTCGGAAGCATAGGCAGCCACGCGCTTCACTGCCCAGTTCTGCACAGGTGGCAGATAAAGCAACAAAGTCAGCAAAGCTATCAGCAATATCGGGGTAAATACGATAACTGCTGCCCAAATTCCGCATTTTTTCTTTGTAGACATGGATTCTAAGTTTTATATTGTAAAACTGAAGTCAATTTCTTACTAACCATCGCCTATGGTATCAGTGATATGGATTCTATCGGTTATGGCGCTATCGCCTTCCATAGATTGTCATCGGGCAAAGGAGCCTCTACGACGATAGTCTCCTTAGATACAGGATGAACGAACTCAACCCTATGCGACAACAATGAAATGCTACCGTCGGGATTGCTGCGAGGAGCACCATACTTTAAATCTCCCTTGATAGGACATCCCATCTTTGCCAACTGGCATCTTATCTGGTGATGACGTCCTGTCAACAGATTCACCTCAAGCAAAGAGTAATGGTCGGAAGAACCTATCATCTTGTAACGCAGAATCGCCTTCTTCGAGTTTTTCACCTCATGATCATAGGCGTAGCTCTTGTTCTGCTTCTCGTTTCTCACAATCCAATTCACCAGCTCAGCCTCTTCCAAACGGGGCTTATTCTTCACTATGGCCCAATAGGTCTTGTGCACCTCGCCGTCTCTGAACATATTGTTCAATCTGCTGAGCGCCTTGGAAGTCTTGGCAAAAACAACAAGTCCTGATACAGGACGATCAAGGCGATGTACCACACCCAGGAACACATTTCCCGGTTTCTGATACTTCGCCTTGATATATTGTTTTACCGTCTCAGAGAGAGGCTCGTCGCCGGTCTTATCGCCCTGCACGATTTCACCACTTCTCTTTGAGACAATAATTATATGATTATCTTCGTAAACTACTTGCACGTTCTGATACAGATAGATTACATATTCATACCACCATCAATCTGGATAACCTGACCACTAACGTAGCTGGACATATCAGAAGCGAGGAAGAGACAAACATTTGCAATATCCTCAGTCTGACCACCACGACGCAAAGGAATCTTCTTCATCCAGTCCTTACGGATTTCCTCTGGCAACTGTGCTGTCATAGCAGTCTCGATGAAACCAGGAGCTACTGCGTTAGCACGTACACCCTTAGGACCCAACTCCTGGGCAATAGACTTAGCCAAAGCAATCATACCTGCCTTAGAAGCAGCATAGTTACACTGACCAGCATTACCATGAACACCTACTACAGAAGCCATGTTGATGATAGAGCCACTGCGCTGACGGAGCATGATAGGTGAACAAGCATGGATAAAGTTGAACGCAGACTTCAAATTTACATTCAGAACAGCATCCCACTGAGCCTCTGACATACGAAGCATCAAACCATCCTTGGTAATACCAGCATTGTTTACCAAAATATCGATAGAACCAAAGTCTGCCTGTACCTGCTTAACTGTCTTCTCTGTCTCCTCGAAATCGGCAGCATTGCCTGCATAAGCACGACAAGTTACACCAAGAGCCTCGATTTCCTTACGTGTTGCCTCCAAACCGGCAGCCATGTCATCGTTAAGAACGAGGTCTGTAAATGCGATGTTTGCGCCCTCTGAGGCGAATTTCATTGCGACAGCCTTTCCGATGCCGCGGGCAGCTCCTGTTACAAGGGCTGTCTTACCTGTTAATAATCCCATTTTGTTTTGTTTTATAGTTTATGATGTGTTTATAAATTTCTCTGCTTGGATATATTGAATACTCTTTGGCGGAGCATGTTGAATACTTTCTGCTTAGAGTCTGACTATACACCTTATTATATATAACATGTTCGACATCAAATTTCATGTTCGACATTGACAACATTAAATATAAATTTCGGTTTACAATTTTAGTCCAGACTTTCCTAAAGCACCATACACCACCTTGGCAACTAAAGGCTTGCTGCTCTCTTCAGTCAAGCCATGCCCCAGACGACCATAGATGAAGGGTACCTCCAAACCTTTGATACAATAGTGGGTGATATCGGCAACCAAATCTACGTTCTCTATGTCAAACTCACCGTCTTCCTTTCCTTCAGTATAAACCTTTCTGAAAAGTTCAATCTCGTCTTCATCAAAGTTCTTGCGAGCCTTTTCTACCATCCAGATATTACGGAAAAACTCTGCTCGAAGGTTACCGTTTCGAACCACGGTTTCTTTGATCATACTCAAATGGGTATAAATCAATTCGATAATCTTGTCTTGAGGTCGTATCTTGCAGGCTGCCACCTCATCCAACTTGTCGGAAAGACGTTCCAACTCTGATTCTATAACCGCATAGTATACATCTTCTTTCCTACTAAAATAAGTATACAGCGTTCGTCTTCCCTTGCCCGAAGCCACAGCAATGTCATTCATCGTCGTGTTGGCTATACCATTCTTTGCAAAAAGTTGCCGAGCAACGTCTACCAGTTTCTGTCGAGTTTTGGATATTGACATATCAAAGTCCCCCTGTTATTATTAGTTGCACAATAAATTATCTGTGTGCAAATTTAGTGCTTTAATTCGATATAAGCAAATAATAAACTTTAAAATCCGTTAAAACGGTAATAATATACAGAAAACATTTGGTCATTTCAAGAAAAGTTAGTACCTTTGCACTCGCAATTCAGAAATGAGTTGATTATATCGCGGTGTGGAGCAGTTGGTAGCTCGCCAGGCTCATAACCTGGAGGTCGCATGTTCGAGTCCTGCCGCCGCAACTAATATCGGGTAAGAAGTTGATTTCTAACATTCTTATCCGATTTTTCATTTAAATAAGGACGGATCCAGACGATAAAGGGAATGACGAGGTCGCTATTTAAACCCATGAAAAAGCACTAAAAGACGAATCATTCGGCAATGTCAGCAATCTCAGATAAACATTACAGAAAGGACAAGTTATAAAACAAAAAATCCGATTACTCCATTGGAATAACCGGATAGTATAAAACCATTTCATTTTTTCAATAGCTTCATTACTTTCTCAAAATAGCGCTGCGTTCTCTTGACGCTGTAATGGTTACCACCATTCCAGGCACGGATAGCCTGCTCAATACTATTCAGAGGATTATAAACAGACTGCATCAACAGGAACATCTCCTTAGACTTAGAGATACTGTATCTATCAGACAACTTGTAACGCTTCTTACTATTCTTACGCTTCAAGATCTTATTGCATTCTGCTACCAAGATTGGAGTTATCTGCATCACGCCAACAGAATTACCACTCTTTGCTCTTGGATTTCCTTCACTCTCTACCTGAATTATCGCCTCCATCACTGGATTCCAATCAAACTCATTAGAGGAAACATTTTGTTTAGACATCGTTGCAGCCGATGCTGCGTCTACATTCAGCGTCAGCATGAGAATGCTGACCATCAACATTGTTATTCTCTTCATATTAATTATTTTATGGAACCTGAAAAGCTGAACTACAACATCAGTGATTTCGCGATGGCAACTTTTGAGAAAAAGAACGGTTGCTCATCTCAGTTCCGTTAGATACCTTAACGGATAACAGTCTATACGAAAAAACATAAGAAACTGCTATCCTTATTCTTATCGTTTGCAAAGATACGAAAAAAAAACGAATCTCACAAGTAATTCACTGATTATCAGCGGTATTTTAAATTCTTAAACACTTTATAACACTATTCTTTGACTTAAATCAATCAACTTTTCATAGATAAATTATAAAAATAGTCACTGATGAATAGAAAATGAATGAATCAGAAATCACCTGCGTGAACTAAAAAGAACAATGATGGAAAGACTCTGCGCTATAAGCGAAATCGGCGCGAGCTACTTCGTCTGCAAGAGATACGTGCAAGAACTGCATTATCAACAAGAGCTGCTTCATTATTGTGAATTACAGCATCAGCGTGATCAGTGTGGAAAAACGAAAAAAGCCTCAGGAATCTTTCGAAACCTGAGGCCTTGATGAAAAAAGGAGGCGGCTACCTACTCTCCCGCATTGCATTGCAGTACCATCGGCGCAAGTGGGCTTAACTTCTCTGTTCGGAATGGGAAGAGGTGGGACCCCACCGCAATAACCACCTGATAATGGGTTATGACGTATATCGACAAGCAAAAACTAATAATGAATCCATGTACAGACTCATACAGTTGAAACTATGAACTGTGGAAAGAAAAGTTTCGGGCAATTAGTAACGCTCGGCTTTGACGTCGCCGTCTTTACACCTGCGTCCTATCAACGTCATCGTCTATGACGACCCTCTATGGAGTTCTCATCTTGCGGCTGGCTTCGCACTTAGATGCTTTCAGCGCTTATCC
>OIWT01001723.1_pt1 | contig 24801 bp, 25 predicted proteins | sample 1587701 | NCBI WGS metagenome assembly OIWT01 (sample SAMEA3888904, study PRJEB22519) | human gut metagenome | biome: human gut; feature: human-associated habitat; material: faeces | place: Denmark | collected 2009
TGCCGGAAATGCGGTCAGATTGTCGCTGTGCTTGACATTGACAGTAAGGAACTTGCTACTTTCGATGAGGTGGACAAAAAGTATCTTGAGCAGATAGTGTCAATGCTGTATGGCGAAGAATGCCATATGGAATAGCAGTGATTTTTCAGCTGAAACTATAAGTTATTTCAATGAAAGCAGAACCTTTGTCCAAAACGGCATTGACCTGGCTCGTGGTTCTTGTTCTCTATGCGGGCTGCATCTCAGTGGCTTATCTTTGCCTCAAGTTGTATGACATTCCTGTCCGTAAATGGCTGAGACGTATGATTGGACAGTCTGTCTCTTGACTTGACAATACTGAGGTGGAAGACTTCAGGAAATCTTGCTATAGCTTCTCGCAGAACTCGATTTTTTCCCTGTTCGGACCTTCGATGGTGAAGAATTTCACTCCATTTTTCCAGAAAGGAAGGCTGTTTACCTGCCGGTCAAGCATCTTGAATGTTCCTGCTTCCTTTACGACATTGAAGAGGTTTTCGATGTCCTTTACGTCGATGGCGATATGGTCGATGGCTCCGTATTCCATCTTCGCCTGCCGGTTCTGATAGGTTTCTATTGTGAGGTTGTGGAGCTGAAGGAATGCAACTTCTTCTGTTCCGTTTATTGTGCGGAGGGCTGTTTCGAAGCCCAGAGCATGATAGAATTCAATCGTCTTCTCGATGTCGTCAGTAGGAATGCCAATGTGCTGCACGCCTGTTGTAAAATCTTTAATGTCCATAATATATCTTGTATTTGGTAACCTTCAAAAAATAACCTGTATCATCTGAAGTAATCTTAATCTGAGGCAACTTATTTTTTATGTTACTAAATTACATCATTTCCTGTAATAATCTGCAGGCGGATTAGGACAAATGCATTAACTTTGTTCAAGCGGCTTTGCTTCACTTTGAATTCGGTTTCTGGTGGACAGGGTTCTATCGCGTCGTTTCGGCTGATGAACTGGTGCTCGGACCATTTCAGGGGCCAGTAGCCTGCACCAGAATAAGGAAAGGCAGGGGAGTCTGCGGGACTTCATGGAGAGAGGAGCGCACGCTTGTTGTCCCTGATGTCGAGCAATTTCCAGGACATATCGCCTGTTCAAGCGAAAGCCGGAGCGAGATAGTAGTTCCATGCCGGAAATGCGGTCAGATTGTCGCTGTGCTTGACATTGACAGTAAGGAACTTGACACATTTGACGAGGTGGACAAAGAGTATCTTGAGCAGATAGTGTCAATGCTTTATTTCGAAGAAAACCATATGGAAAAGCCGTCTTGTCATTGACGGAATCGTATCTTTTTTATGGCTTTTTCTTTGTGTCGGGCAGAAATCCGGCCACGACTCCGAGGAGTGGCAGATATGCACTGGCATTGAAAATGAACCAGATGCTTGTCTTGTCCGCAAGCCATCCGAAGAATGCCGAACCGATGCCGCCCAGACCGAACATGAGACCGAAGAAAACGCCGGAAATCATCCCTATCCTGTCTGGCATCAGGTCTGTTGCATATACGACAATCGATGAGAACGCAGACGAAATTACCAGACCTATGATGACGGCCAGAGCTATGGTCCAGAAACAGTTCACATGCGGCAGCAGCAGGGCAAAGGGTGCTGCTCCCAAGATGGAGCCCCATATTACGTATTTCCTTCCGTACTTGTCACCTAAAAGTCCTCCGCCTATGGTGCCGAGCGCCGATGCTGCGAGGAATGCGAAAAGGCATAGCTGTGAATTCTGCACTGTCATCGAAAATTTGTCCATCAGGAAGAATGTGAAGTAGCTTGTCATGCAGGACAGGTAAAAGTACTTGGAAAAGATCAATGCCACCAGAATGAGCATTGCCGTATGAACCTGGCGGCGTGGGATATCATTACGGATATCTGTATTGATTTCAGGATGGTCAGTATGGGTAGCAATCCTTTCCTTGTACCACGATGCAACGTGCAGCAGTATTATTGCAGCCAGGATTGCTATTAATGCGAACCACCGGATGGAACTCTGTCCGAAGGGCAGAACTATGAGCGCTGCCAGCAGTGGCCCGAGTGCATTCCCTCCATTGCCTCCTACTTGGAATATCGACTGTGCCAGGCTCTTCTTTCCTCCAGAGGCCATCTGGGCGACTCTGGAAGCCTCCGGATGAAATATTGACGACCCCATTCCGATTATTCCCACTGCAATCAGAATTGTCAGGAACGTGCCGGCGCCGGAGAGCAAGAGGAGTCCTGTCAATGTAAAGCACATTCCTATGGAAAGTGCGTAAGGAGTAGGTCTCCTGTCGGCGTAATAGCCTGTGAATGGCTGAAGTATGGACGACATCATTTGGAAAACCAGCGTTATGATGCCTATCTGTGCAAACGAGAATCCATAGGTGTCCTTTATTAAGGGGTAAATGGATGGGATTATTGACTGGATCATATCATTCAGAAAATGACCGATGCCGCAAGTAATCAGTATAGAATAAGCTGTGCCGTCATTGGAAATATTACCGGATTGCCTGTTCTTAAAATTGACATTCATTATCTATTGTTTCTAACAGAACACAAAAAACGAGGAAACTGTCCCCGAAAAAGCTTTCCGTCAATGATAGAGCAGGGCCCGATTGTCAATCATCGGTTCGTCGGAAAGTGGCGCAAAGGTACTAAACAAATCTATATTGACAGCTATTTGCGGCGAAATTTTGAAAGAAAGGTAAAAATCCATTATTTTTGTCAGGTTATGAAATTGATATACTTTTTTGTTCTGTCATTATTGATTGTTTCCTGCGGCAGGAGCCAGGAAAAACTTCCGACATTGGTGCTTCATCCTCACGAGGAGATGCCCGGTAACATTGACAAAAAATCCTATAAGTCTGTCTTTCTTGCGGGTACGATCGATATGGGGAGCGGGGTCGACTGGCAGAAGGATGTGGCGGATTTTTTTGAAAAGGCTCCGGGCAACTGGGTGCTGTTCAATCCTCGTCAGGAGTTTTGGGACCCCAGTAGGGAAAATGAAATGGATTATCAGGTCAATTGGGAACTTTCGCATCTGGAGGAAGCGGATTTCATTCTCATGAACTTTCTTCCGGACAGCAAATCCCCGATCACTCTACTGGAATTGGGATTGTTTGCGCGTAGCGGGAAACTGTATGTCGTGTGCACAGAGGGCTTCTACAGATATGACAATGTCAGGATTACGTGCGCGAAATACGGCGTCCCTGTCTATGATTCTTTGACAGAGGCGATTGTGGCTATTGTCGAGTAGGCTGCTGGAAATTATATTTTGTCTATAGGAATTCTCCGCTCGCCTTTGATTTTCCGGAACTCGGTGGGCGAGAATCCTGTGATGCGGCGGAATTGGGAACTGAGATATGCCACGCTTGAGTAGTCCATACCCTTCATCGCTTACTGGCTCCTGCCACTCGTTGGAGGTGCTCTTCATTAGAATTAGATTATTCCAAAGACTTGTTCCGATTACATTGATTTTTCGCGATTATTGGGTAAATTTGCGAAAACCTTTTATATGTCTTTGCAAAATAATTTAACCTATCTGCTGTCGGGCATAGCAATGCTTTCTGCAGCAGTATTAGTAATTTCGTGTCTCAATGAGGATTACGATCTCACGAAAGACATTGACACGAATATTAGCATTGATGGGGATATCAGTGCGCCGCTGGGAAACTCCGAGTTTATTCTGGTCGATGATTTCCTTAACCTTGGCAACGATGCCGCGGATGTCCTGAAAGCTGATGCTTCGGGAAATTACTATGTTTCTGTAACCGGACGCGGTGCATCTTCTGATGTGGAGCTGCCGGTTCTCTCGTTCTCGGACGAGCTGGTGACGGACGGCGGATATATTGCTAGGATCAAGAAGAGCGAACTTCCATTGCCTTCAAGCGGTACGGTTCCTGCTGAGCAGTACACTAAGCATTTCAATGTATCTTCGACACCGATGACGGTCAATGAAGATGTGCCACATGAAATTCGGGCTGTAAAGGATGCAGAGGTTTCCGGTGTGGTGAACATCTCTTTGACGGTGACTACAGGAAAGGCGACCTTGTCTGACCTAATCATTGATTTTCCTGAGTATCTGGAATTTGCAGATGTAAAAGATGCCGGTCTGAACTTCAATCCGGATGGTAATCTCCTGACTATCAAGAGCCCTCAGATCTCTACGATGGCCAAGAACTATTATCTGAATGTCGTAGGCATTGATTTCGACAAAATACCTTCAGGTCAGGGCTTCCTCCCGTCGCAGCATAAGATCGTGCTGAACGATGAGATAAAGCTTAGTGCCTTCAATGTGAATGCTGTACTTTCAGACTTTGGAACAACCGTGGAGGCGATACCTAATGAAATTGTAGCAGATATAGACATCTCTATTTCATCGTTGATCGTGAAGACTGCGTTGGTCAAGGTGGACCCCGACATTGTCATTGATCCTTTCATTTAGAATGTGGGCGAGTTGCCTGATTTTTTGAGCGGCGATGATGTGGTCATGGAACTTTACAATCCTGTGCTGAAACTAAATATTGATAACCATACTCCGCTTAAATTGAACCTTAATGCCGATATCATGTCATACAAGGGTGCTGACCATCGTACAGCTCATGTGGGCAATGCAAATGGAGGCGAAGCAATTATGCTGACTCCTTCCGGAATGAATCGTCTCTATGTCTCCAGGACTGGGGCAGGAGTTCCGGCCGGATTTTCATCTGTCGTAGTGCCTGATTTCTCATCGCTCATCAGCATTGTGCCTGACCGTATCGGCGTGGAAAACATTGATGTAGAGGCTGCTGACGAGTTCGTGACATTGACCTCGGGAGGCAGATACAATGTCGTTTATGACTTCGAACTGGCTGCCGCTCTGGCATTCGGAAAGGATGTCAAGATAGTTTACAGCACTGATTTTACGGGCTGGAATGAGACTTTCAATCCTAATGACGAGAGTTTTGCATTGGAAATACGTGATGCTGACGTGAAGTTCGACTTTGTCAATATGATTCCGATGACCATTTCGCTCGACGCTGCTGCCATCGATGTGGACGGCAATGTCATTCCTGGAATCAAGGTGACATTGAATGGTGATATTACGGCGGGATCTGTCGAAAAACCGTCCACATCAGCATTGAACCTGAATCTGAAGGGTAGCGCGGAGCAAATGCGCAAGCTTGATGGTCTCCGCCTGAACCTTACTGGAAGCGATCCGGGCACGATGTCGGGCGTCTGCCTGAACAAGAACCAGGGTGTGCAGTTCAAGAATATGAAAATCAGGCTCAAGGCTAAAATGGACATTGAATCAGGGCTTTAATCTGTGAAAATAATGAAGAAATTTCTTTTTACGATATTGGTATCAATGCTGGCGGCAGCAAGCGCTTTAGCACAGCAGTCGATGTTGCGTTCCGCCTATTTCCTGAGCGGATATAACGGAAGGGGAGACCTGAACCCCGCATTTTCAGCGGAAAGGAACTATTTCTCCTTGCCGTCACTTGGCGGTACGGCATTGTCCGTACAGAGTAATATGGGTGTGAGTACGTTCCTGTATCCTCTTGACGGCCAGCTTACTACATTTATGAACTCGAATGTTTCCCCGGATGATTTCCTGAGTAAACTTAAGAATAACAACCGGCTCGGCGTGAACGTGGGCATGTCCGTTTTCTCGCTTGGTATTTGGGGACGCAAGTCCTTCTTCACCTTCGGTATCCGGCAGCGTGTAAATGCCGGACTGAACGTTCCGTACAGTCTCTTTGACTTCATGAAGAATGCCGGCAAGTCGCAATATTATGATATTTCTGACATAGCTGTCAATGCTGATGCCTATATGGAATATTCCTTCGGCTGGTCACGTCAGTTCGCGGATAAGATCAATGTAGGTGCGCGTGTGAAATTCCTCATGGGCGAGGGCAGAGCCGAGGCTCGTATTGACAAGATGCATGTCCAGATGACCGAGGACAGGTGGAGCGTCACTTCCAGCGGAACATTGACAGCAGCTTGCGGCCTCCTCGACGTGAAGACAAAGGGGGAGACAGGCGCCGACGTCGATTCTCCTGAGGATGTGGATCTTCTGGATGAGTTCGATTTCAAGGAACTCAGCATCTCAAATATCGGTTCAGTAATAGGAGGCTATGGTGCTGCCATTGACCTTGGTGCTGAACTGGAGCTGATTCCCGGCTTGAGTCTTTCCCTTGCAGTGAATGACCTCGGCGGCATTTTATGGAATAGCGTAACGGAGGCGGCTACCAGGAAAGACAGCTGGTCGTTCGAGGGCTTCGATAATATTTCGTTCGATGAAGGCGAGGGTAAGGAGAATTCGCTTTCAGAGCAATTCAAGGCTCTCGGCGATGATTTCCAGGACCTTGCGAAATTCTATAGGACAGCCAAGGATGCCAGCAAATTCAAGATGCTTACAATGACACTGAATTTCGGTGCTGAATATGTGATGCCTTTCTACAAGGGGCTCACGGCCGGCTTCCTCAGTTCGTCCCGTTTCAATGGACCTTATACCTGGTCTGAAGGCCGTTTCTATGCCAACCTGAAACCATGCGACTGGTTCAGTTTCGCTACGAATTATGCCATTTCGTCCTACGGCTCCACAATGGGTGCCGCTCTGGGCTTCCACGCGGCAGGATTCAACATGTTCCTGGGTGCCGATGCCATCGGATTCAAGTACGCGAAAGCTACTGCACAAGGTCTGGTATATCCATATGGACAGCTTCATCTCGGTTTGAATTTCGGCATTTCCTTCAACGTGGGCCGTCGTCACGACACTGCGCCGCGCCACGCCCTTATATCGCTGTAGGAGCCTGTCTGTATGGTTTTTGAGTCAGTATGGCCTGAATTGATCGGGATCAGGCCATAGCGGCTCGGGAGTACCCTATAATCAGTTCAATACATATTATGGCTCAAATAGATTGTTCCAAGTTTCCATCTGACCTTAGAATCGGGCGTGAGATAACTAATTTGCACCTCGATTTCGCATTTTTGGGGGATTCTTCAGTAAAGGGTGGAGTACACTCGATGGTATTCTTCCTACTGGAGAGGCTCTTGTGCCCCCAAACAATCTTGATCAGTTGCGAGATGGATCAACCCATTGATGAATTTAGTAATCGTCAAAAAGAGGAGAATGCTCTTAACATATCACAAAATAGAGTGGCTGAAGACGATAAACATCAGAGATTAGTGATAGCCATATGTTTTATAATCTTCTGCGTTCTCTTTAAGGTAATTATTTTTATGAGTTTATAAGAGGTCTTCGTCAATGCGGGAGAGGCGTTTTATCCTTTCAGGAATGCTGAACCTTTTTTTGAGTTCCGCTTCAATGATAGCATTGACCTCGCGTCGTTTTCGGGCCTGCTCAATGGCGAATTTGCGGCTTTCTCTGCGATGCGCCTGATATGCCTCCCATTTTGTCCTGTTTTCCTCTAGCATTGACTCAATCTTTTCCATTGTATTTTCAATGCTGGACTTGCCGAGTTCGCATTCCCAGACTGTGATTGCGCTCCAGCCGATGGATTCAAGGCGCTGGATATTGACGAGGTCCCGCTCCTGATTCCGTGCAATCTTATTCACCCAAAATTCAGTCCGCGTTTTCGGCATAACGAATTTGCTGCAGCCCTTGTGTCCATGCCAGAAGCAGCCGTTCACGAAGATGCAGGTGCGGTATTTGGGCAGGACGATGTCCGGTGTCCCGGGCAATGTGCGGACGCATTTGCGGAACCTGTATCCCCGGTGCCACAATTCACGCCTGACCGCCTGTTCGGGGCGTGTGTCCTCCGAGTGTATGCTGGCCATGCAATCGTGGCGTTGTTCGGGTGTCATTCGGTCCGGCATAATTTAATGTCTATCGATTATTTCAATGCCTTGCCGTCGGAGAAAGCGTTGCCGACTTTCTCGCCCAACTGGATATAACCATGATGAATAGGGTCGAAGACAATCAGTTCCATTTTCTCCATGTCTGGATTTCCGTCTTCTGCCAGATACTTTTCACCTACAAGGATATTGACGATTTCTGCAACGAGATAATAGCCTGTTTCGCTTTCATTGAACTTCTCCTTGATGCGGCACTCAAGGGTCATCGGGAAATCGGTGAACACAGGAGCATTGACCTTCGTCGCCTTCTCGATGTTCCATCCCGTCTTCTCCATTTTCTTCGGGTCGTTCTTGGCGGAAACGATGCCTACGAAATCAGCGGCCACCATGGTTTTCCTGGTTGCGAAGGCAACGGTAAACTCGCCGCTGATCTTCAGGTTGTCTGTGGTGACGTGTTTCCCCATCGAGATCATAATCTCATTCGCGTCCCACTGTCCTGCCCAGGCGGCGTTCATTGCATTGGCAACTCCTTCTTTATTATATGTGCCGATAATCAGCACAGGCTGTGGTACTGCCCACGGCTTAGGTTCAAAAGTTTTCATACATAAATTATTATAAATGATTCATGTGGTAAAATATCATTAGAACAGAGATGTTCAATGCAAATATATGCATATTATGTGATGTCGTCAAGAAAGAAAACATTAAACGACAAGTTCAATATATTAAGCGAAAAACAATGTGCAAGAAATTTCGTACTTTTGCTTAAATATAATCAGTCAGATACATATTTTATGGATCAAATAAATTGTCCAAAGTTTCCAGATGACCTTAGAATCGGGCGGGAGATAATTGATTGTAATCTCGATTCCTTTTTTGACGGATTCTTCGATGAAGAGTGGAGTACACTTGATGGTATTCTTCCTACCGGAAAAGCTATTGTTATACTTCATACTCATGGACTGAGGATTGCTGTTGATGATGTGACTTATGATATTCATAATTCACAGATAATCAGCATTGACAAGGAATCATCCTCAGAACTGAGACAAGAATATAAATCCAATCTTGGGCGTGTCCTACCGGGAGGAATGCTCATGGGAACGCGTGGTGCGATTTTAGGCGGACTGTCCAGTATTGAGGCGAGGTCCAAGCGAGTGTCGATTCAATATGTATCTATAAACTTTTGGGATGTAGACTCGAAAACACCCCAGACCATCTTGATCAGTTGCGAGAAGGATGAACCCGTTGATGAGTTTATCAATCGTCAAAAAGCGGAGGATGCGCTTAATATATCACAAAATAGGGTTGCCGGAGACGATAAGCATCAGAGAGTAGTGATAGCCGTCATATGTTCTATAATCTTCTGTATTCTCTTCGTGATATTTATTGTTATGAGTAGTTTATAAGAAGTCTTCGTCAATGCGTGAGATGCGTTTTATTTGCCGCGGAGTATTATGGTTCAGCCAATGAAGATTAATATCTAATTTGCAGAGAATGATGTTAGTTGTTCGAGATAATTTTTCGATGCAGGAATTAGAAGAATATGTTATTCTTCTGCAAATTAGAGATTTACAAAAAATTAGTTATCATTTTTGTCCACTGATTGTCCACCAAATTTTCATCGTGGACAAAATTTGATAGAATCTTCAATAGATTTTATCAAAGGCTCCATTTCTTATAATTGACCACGGAAAAGGGCGTCCTCCGTACGAAACGAAGAACGCCCAGGTGTTAACAAATGAAGTCAAGCTACTGACCCCACGCTGCAAATATACGATATTATCTGGGATGGGGAAATGCTCAGACGTTATGAAGATGACGCGCAGGACATTCTTCTACCTTAAAATTGTGTCAAATTCCAACTTATCCCAATTCCTACGAATGGCGCTGGCTTCAGCTGATTGTTGCTGATTGTTGCGCCGTAGCCGGCTTGCAAGCCGATGGAGAAGCGAGGCTGCCTTGAACTGTGGGTTATGGTCATTGTGTTCGTGATGGTGGTGGTTTGTGGGTAGATCAGAATGCTGTCTAGTTTGGGACGGTAGCCGGATATCCAGGCCGTGTAGGTGGAGTCGGCGTAAGTCCGTTGTTCTATTGGCAGACTAATGTAGAGCGTGTCGTGGATCCAGAGAGTGTCCGTTGCGTGGACAAGAACTGTCATCGTGTCGATTGTTCTTGATGTGACGGATACTGGGTGGGGAATGCGGATTGTGTCGCGTATTCGGATTGTATCAGCTTGGTATTCGATTGATGTGTAGCCGTTGCTTGATGTGCAACTGTAGGTGCAGATGCGGATAGCGGCGGCTATCAGGAATATAGCCACCGCTGTTCTGAGAAGTTTTCTGGAAAGGTTGTCTTGTGTCATAGTCTTTCTTTGAATTTGGATGTGTAGGATTGGTCGTAGAGAATCTGTCCCCGTTGTGGACCGTATTTCTTGTGTGACAGGTGGATGAACGTGTCGTACAGTATCAGTTGGTCAAAGGGGAGTCCGATGTGAAGAACGAGCCAAGCAAGCGTGAACGGGTTGTCTTCGTGGATATCTGCGGCTTCGCCCCGGGTATGTTGCGAGTTCGCTGCGCCTTTTACGGCCTTATTGAGAGCTTTTGAGCGGTAACCCGAGTTTATCCTTAGCGGATGTCCACATGCATCTCTGAGTGGCTGAAGAATCTCGAATACGAGCGCACGGATGTTCTCTGCGACTGTGTCATCCGGGATAGTGTTGTCAATTTCGAGTTCAGCGGCCTTGTCGCTTATCTCGAACTCTTCCCATCGGAAGTTCTTGGTGATATTTCCTTTCATTGTTCTTTGGTTTTAGATGTGTCGTTGTCTGACAGGTCAACAACGCCGGATCCGTAGGGAGGTTCGCGGTCAATGCAACGGAACTTTTTACATCGTAGAAGCGATAGGACCGCTATTTTTGTGTTCTTTGTGTCAATCTCTTGATGGAGTGCCGTGTTGATGTCAAACTGTTTGTGGTATTTCTCTTGGAGGTTTGTGTACTCGCTGCGGAGGATCTTGTTTTCCTCGGTCTGCCGATCGATAATTTTTTCCATTCCTCGTTGGCTTTGGCCATGTTTTCTAGCATGGCTGCAGTTTTCTTTTCGCTGACAAGGAATAGGGTAATCAGTCCTCCGCTACCGAGCAGTACTGTGATGAGTTGGATGATTGAATCTGCTGTCATGGTTCATGTCTTTTATGCTAAAAAGCCCCATCGTGCATCGCTGCAGGATGGGGCCGATTCATAGGCTAGATTTAGGTTAAGAGTGCTTTGTGACCCCTTATTAGAGTTTCGCAATTGCCATCATTTCGCCTGATTTCTCTCCGGTCTTGGTGTTCACGAGGAAGTACTTCATGAATACCTTAGGAGCAGCGGCGGAAGGCGTGCCATTTTTCTCCTCGTAATCGACCTTGAGGTTGATTTCTTCAGTGTTGCACGCACGTGCTCCGCCAATGGTAGCCGCCTTGCTATAGGCACGGGTAATACCGTTGCTCTGAGGTGCTGATGCTTGGATGACCAGTCGAAGGTCAGCTGCTGTGGCAGGAGCCTGTTCAAGCGCGAAAGTGAACTTTTCTGCGGTGAGGGTAATGACTGCTTCGGATGGAGCCTCTACGCCTACAAGTGTTGGAGGAGCCTGAAGGATCTCTCCACCGCAGTAAACAATCCAGTAGTTGAGCCTCATGAAGAGGTTGGCACCACTGATTTTGCTGCTTGAGCCTAAAACTGAATGACCAGCCTGCGTGCCCGCTAGTTTGTTCCATGCGAGAATTTGAGCATTGCTGAGGGCTTTCCAAGAAGTTGAGAGCTGCTTGAATATGCCCTTGACTGAAGACTGGAACTCGGTTCTGGTTGAACCACCGTATCCGCGGTTGCGGATGTACTTGCGACCGCGCACCTTGGCTGCAGTCACACCTTTTGCGGAGCCTGACATCTCCTCGAAGGCAATTGAAGGAATGTACTTCATAGTAGTTAAAGTTTAGGTTGAAGTAAGGTTTGTTATTGTAGTCAAAGCTATCATATTACAAATATACAAACATTTTCAATATATTGTATAATATATGAATAAGTACGTTAATATAAAGTATAGCTTTAGGTAAATACGTCATACATATCGAACAATAGAACCAAATTGCAAGTTGTCGGGGTTGAGAATATTTCTTAAATTTGTACTGAACAATTTTTAGATGATAATATGCCACAGGAAATACAACTGTTTGCCGACAAACAGATACGAACATACTGGGATGATGATAAGGAACTATATTTTTTCTGTATCATTGATGTCGTGGAGGCTCTAACAGACAGCAACGACCCCAAACAGTATATCAAGAGGATGCGTCAACGCGATCCTGGGCTCAATTCCGTGTGGGGTACAATTTGTACCCCTCACCAATTCCTATCTTCAGATGGGAAACGGCATCAGGCAAATTGCGCGTCTTTGGGAGGCGTTCTTCGCATTATCCAATCTATCCCTTCACCCAAAGCAGAACCATTCAAACGTTGGCTTGCCCAGGTTGGAGCAGACCGTCTTCATCAGATGCAAGACCCTGAATTAGGCATTCAACAATCTCTCGCAGACTTCAAACGCCTAGGCTATTCTGACAACTGGATTAACCAGCGTCTAAAGAGCATAGAAATACGCAAGGACCTCACTGATCAATGGAAGGCCCATGGGGTAGATGAGGGTACTGGTTATGCAACCCTTACTGACATTATCTACCAGTCATGGGCAGGGCTCACAGCTAAAAAATATAAGCAGTTGAAAGGCCTCCGTAAAGAAAACCTTCGCGACAACATGACCAATGAAGAGCTCGTAATGAACATGTTGGCCGAACTTACCACAACGAATATTACCAAGGAGGAGCATCCCATTACAATGAGCGAACATGCTCAAGCCGCATCACGAGGTGGATCGGTAGCTCGTGTGGCTCGTGAAGCCTTCGAACAGCAAACAGGCAAAAAGGTTGTCACCAACCTCAATATGAAGCGCTTTCTTGAGAAACAGCAACCTCAGCTTGACTTTTCCGGAGATAGCGAGGATAAAGACAAATAAGTCAATGATAAAAACCACGCAGCGGTCACTCGGTTGAGTGGCCGCTGCGCATTTGGATGATGATGAGTTTCCGGCTATTATTCACTTGCTTCTGAGGCATCACTGACAAAGAAGAACTTCATAAAGGCTCGGTTGAGATACTTCTTTTTTTGGTTCTCCTGACCATTGCCGGTGAATGTGATTGTTCCGTTTTCGATATGTGCTACGATACATTCGGAACCTTCAAGTTCTCTATGGTAATCTATAGTGAATACGGGTACATCGATACAAAGGTCGGAAGGCAATCCTGTGATGTTATATTCGTTTTCTATACCAGGTGCATAGCCCCAACTGGACATCAGAACATATAGCATCCCCCACTTATCCTGAATACAGTATGCATACTCCGCTATAGATGCCGAGTAGTTATAATCTTTAGCGGACATGGTAATTTTACTGCTCGAAACTGGCGAAAGTTGTGATTCGTTGGCGTCACTCACGAAGCCACTTGCAAGAATAATCTTGACGGTACCTTGCCCGTCGTAAATTGGCAGTTTTTCAATAATTAGCTTGTTGTCTTGAATCTGCGCCTTGATAATGGTACCGCACCGCAGGTCGTCCTTATGGCAGACGATAAAGGCTGAGGTTGGCTTGCTGTTCCTAATGCTGAAGATTGAAGGGAACTCGATTTCCAGTTGCTCTGAATTCTTGTAATCTTCATTATTGGTGTCGATGATGAACGAGCCTTGAAGTACTACAATCTTAGCAGAATCGTAGCACTTGAGGGCGATCTGATTCATACCGAAATTGGTTGAGATAGATGTTATCATAGTTGTTAGAATTAAGTAAGAGAATTAATGGTAACTATGTCTGAAATAATTGAAGTGTCGAAAATGTTTGTCGCATTAGTGATTGACCGTCCCAAGTTGTGAAGTGAAATGGACTTGTTAAACTCAGAGAATGAAACCATCTGTGGCGCAACGATATAGCCCGTGGTGGAATTGTTACCTCGAGAAAGAACTGGCATCTCCATAGAATATTTTGCATAGTTCGGGTACTCTTTGAGGTAGAATGAGATTCCTTCGTATGATTTAGACTGCGTGAACTTCAACTCAAGATGACCGAGTCCAAGTTTGCCTCCTATGCCAAGCATAAGCGACTCCATTGAAGTCTTCTTGCCGCAGGTGACATCATCAGTAACCACAGTTATCTTGCCTACGCCAGGCACACGAGGTTTGAATTGATGACGCGGAGCAAAAAAGATGAAAAATGAGCCTTGGCCGCCGATGTTTGAAGCTTCCTCATTCAGATTCATACTTATATGACCACACTGGATGCGTGCTTGCCCGAGCCTGGAACCGACTTGACCCTTAGTATAACTGCCAGACTGGAGACAAATTGGAACAATAGCATCCACGTCCTCTGGCATTTCATTAATCTTGATTGAGAACGGACCATATCCGCTATTCGAAGACGGGAAGGAAGATAATACAATCGAAGCATATACGAAGTCGTCCTTAATTACTAGACGATTGCTGGAAGCCGAGATGCCGTGACCAAATGTGGCTTCCTTGTATTCAGTGTTAGTGAATTGTCCGTGCCATCCAAGCACAGTGAACGCTGCTGCCACGATAATGGTGAGAGGTCCTTCTTCATCCCAGTACGGGAGTTTCTCAATGCAGAGGACTCCTTTGTCGATGCGACAGCGAAGTACGGTTCCACGGTTACGCTCAGATGAACTGATAAGAACTGCGGTTGATACTGCACTCTTCTTGAGCGCGAAGGCTTCCGGAAGATTGATCTCAAGGCGTTCCGCCACCTTGTATTCCTCGGATTTGGTGTCAATGAGGAACTTTCCATTGAGTACGCATAGACGCTCGCTCTGGTAGTCCTGGAATTCGATTGGACTACAGCCGAAGTTGTTTTTGGTACAAGTAATCATAGTAGTTTAGGTTTAAATTGTTTGCTACGTTGTTGCCATATAGGTTCCGAATGTCATGAAATGGTCCATGAACAGACCGCCTCGCCCGGAAAGTTGGAACTTTCTATCATGGACTCCAGGGGTGACCTCACAGCAGAATACGCCAAACTTGACGTCACTATCCTCGAATCCGCGGGCCCATTGGTATGTTCTGGCGTAGCCGATTCTTTTCAAATCGACAGAAGGGTCAACATTCAGGGTTGCGCCGGCCGAATAGCCTGAAGTACGTCTTGTCGCAATCTCGTTGACTGATATCTTAGACCCGGTGGCAAGTTCATAGTCGCAAGATATTGCCTCAGAATATTTGTCGCCGGTAACTTGGTCGGACTTAATCTGAGCACGTGGAGAGAATGTCTGGCCATGAGCCGACTCGCCCTCAGTTGCAGGGAAGCAAACATAGGTCTTCTCTGAGACGTAGCCGGAAAGTTCGTCAATCCAGTAGAGCTCGAGGAAATACTTCTGACCTGGTGTCACATCAACTCCAAAACTCTTCGTGTAAACACCAAGAAGGTCCAGGTCACCCCAGTCTGAAGTCTCAAAGTCGCCAACTATTACTGTCTTATCCCATGCCTTTGAGATGCCTGGTCCCTGTCCGGGTGACATCTTGACCACAAGTCTTGCGTTCGGATTGTCGGCATCCCTGAGCCCTGATATCAAAATCCTCTCAGGAGTAATCCAGATGTCCTCGAAAGCTATGGCGTCAGAACCGTGGATTTGTTCAGGTGCATCCATAGCAAGAGGTACGCCCACAAGCGAACGGTTTGCATTGAGGCATACGAAAAGGTTGTGTGCAGTAAGCGGAACACCTTCCGCTCCCACAAGAGCATGCTCACGATGAATTTCCGCGAGCTTCTGCCAAGCAATCAGCTGCTGTGCTGTCAGCTGCTTGAACTGTTTGGTGATGTACCCGAACGAAGCCCGTCTGACAGACTGCTTTGGCGATTTGATGTGGGAGTGTTGTGCTCTGCCATTAAGCACGGTACGACCGCCAGTTCTTCTGGCAGTCACATCTCCAGCGGTTCCGCGGAACTCGCTGAAGGCAATTGATGGAAGTGCTTTCATAGTAGAAATAGGTTAAAGATTTTGTTCAAATAATGTAGTACAAATATACGAAATATAGCGCTCATTGACTATATAACAATGTATTACAAACGACAATTAAAGTATCGCTATAAGTCTTGACAACTTATGGTAGCAGGTCCTATAACCGGATGTGGAGTCAATCAGCAAATAACGCAAGTGAAGCTGACATTCTCCAGTCCTTTCACTTGGAACCGCGAACTCGATAATGCCTGGTTCGTTTGTGGAAACCGACATGCAATTTCGCAGTTTGCTGGTCTTGCACCCGGCACCGGAATTTGTGAACAACACCTTGCCAAGCACTCGATAACGGTTGCAGTCATCAGCGCCAGACAACCATAGACGGCAACGCAGAACAACGCTACCATTCACACTCCTTGCCTCAATCACTTTGAGCTCAAACTTGGGAAACTCTGCGAACGGTAGTGGCTCGGGGGTATGCTCATTTTCCAAAGTCGCAAAGCCGTGATATGCAGATACGAATAGATTGTGGCCGGTGATGTGGGATGCCCCGTCAAAAGGCGGTCGATGAGGTTCAACCACAGACGCAAATTCGTTCCATTTCTCCTTGATGTTGTCCGGAATGTTCCTCCAATGTTCCAGGGCCCTTCTGTGGACATCAAGAGCCTTCACCTGCGCCGATGTGCCGCTGAAAATATGGCGGTCCCGGGCACGCCAGTAACAGACACCGTTCCTATGATAGAACGTGACCTCTCCGGCCGAACCCCAGCAGTCTGATATACGAGTATTTGGATAATAAATAGGCATGAAGCAAACAGGTTGGTTGAAACCGGTAGCCCACACCGTGTAAGGAGGCTGGAGTCCCGCGGACATCTTCACCACATAGGTGGTTCATAGGGACTTCCGATGTACAAAGATAGTGATATTTGATGTAACGAGTGTATCTATCCATCAAAGTCTCTTATCGTTTTTCGAAAAAAGAGGACTGAAAGAAAAACCGAAAAAAAGAAAGAAAAAGAAAAAAGCGCTGCTTTCTTGGCCCACGGAGTGGTCGATGTCAAGGTTTTGCGAGGAAAAATACTCTTTTGGTCTCCGCTGCGCTACGACCAAAAGGAAGATTTTTTCGAAACAAACCCGAAGGGCCTGACCTTGATATCGACCGCGTAGCGGGCTACCTTCGCAGTTCTTTTTTCTTTTAGAGAAACAATAAGACACAACAAGATTAGTTATCATCATAAAACCATTAATGTCCAGCTTTATAACCATATCAATAAGATATATACAATTCTGTCCAGCAAATCGTCGCTATATTATTATCCCTATCAGTTGAAGGCGCGGAAGCGATGAGGGCCGATAGGCACTCATGGCTGGAGCGCCGTGCGGCTCTGAGTGCTGCAGCATCAGCGGAAGTGTAGCCATCCGGAGCACAGCGGAGGAAAAATGGCGAAACTGGAGCGGAAGGGCGGCATCGGTGTGCGATAGCGCACGGATGCCGACCGCTGCAGCACTCTGTGCCGCTAATGACATCATCGGTTACTGAGCTGGGCGGCTCCGCCGACCTGCTGAGTGACCGATACCTCTCTCCTTGAAGGTGAGTTGCGACGAAGGAGCAATCTCAAGGCACGACAGTGCCGGCCTTGGAGGGTTTAACGATACCAACTCTCAAGCGAGGTACTGGAGTTTTCCGAAAGAAATCTCCATTCGCAGGACCTTGTTACGTGCGAGTCCGGGCGAGAGCCCGGTAATATGACAAGGCGGAGCCTTACCTTGGAGAAGGAGTGGAATGCTCTTCTTGTGAAAACCTGGTGCCGAAAGCCGAAGCGATAGCGGAGAAGGTTTTTGCAAGAGGAGCAGGCCACGGAAGCGACCCTGCAGCGGATGCTGCACGGAGGACGGCAATGCCGCAGGCGGACTTTCTGCCGTGAGTAATGGTACTCCCTTTCATTATCGCTAACACTGATAAGTGTACTGACGTTCGCACTACGAAGCAGAAAGTTCAGGGGTGAGCAAGCGGCCTGGAGGCCGGTGGCCAGCGAAGCGAACCCCTTATATTGCCGGCCGACCCGACAGGGCGTCTTTCGAAGGACGGACCTTCGCGTTCTTATAGAGGAGCCGCTTAACATAATCTAGATTGTGTGCGAAGCGAAAACAGGCGGTGGGGAAGGGTCCCCAACGACCTGTTACACAATCTCGATAGATTATGTTATGCTGCGGATTAAATGCTCTGACGGTGATGTTGGCACAATGTAGCCCTGTCGGATTATCTCCCCTGTGGGGTTGGGGGCATTACAGGTTGTGAGTCTGTGACCGCAAGGGAGCGGAGGCACGGAGCGGACTGGAGGTCACAGTCTCACATACCTTCTTTATATTTAACTGCTCGATGGTGGCGGCTCCGCCGACATCATGGAGCATCATAGATCAAGCAAGGTGAGTAGCCGGAGCACAGCGGAGGATACTGACCGCAGCTTACCTTGTTCCATGTAAGCGTAGGACGATAGTCCGTAGCGTGTGGGTTGGCTTGAGCAAGTCTGTAGCCGATTTGTCGGCAACAGTCTTGCTGCGCGTGGCAAATGAAAGTGGAAGTTGCAGCGGGGCGATAGTCCCGATGCGGCTGAAACCAAGCTGAGTATCTGGAGCGCTGCGGAGGATACTGAGCTTGACCGCTCTGTTGATAATTGTTGCAATCAAATTAAACTATCTTCAAACGAATAGTCGTATATTTGAATTGAACCAAATTTAAAGTTTATATGAACAGTATGATAATTTGTAGCATAGTATTATTTATAATAATTATCTTCGGAATTATTGACTATAAAAATGAGATTCATGATATAGAAAAGAATCAAAATATTATTTCAAAATTCTTAGATGCAGCTGTATCGCTAATAAACAAATGTGTTTCTGGCGAACAGACAGACAAAGAATATCTTGAGATAATGAGTGCATATAAGCAAGTCGATCGCATATTACGAGTTCATTGTTATCATCCTTCTCCTTATGATGTAGCGTACAACATTTCACGTAATGATTTGGATAGCTTATACAAAACTGTTTCCACTTTGAATCAAGAAGTAGTATCGACTCTGGCGGAGTTTGAATTGGATAGAAAAAAGCTCATCAAACAGAGGTTGAATGTGTTCAATTATTTTTATCGTGGAGTTGGATTCATGCTACAGTTCGTATTTGGATATCCAATTCAAATGATAAAGCCATCTTTCGATTTTGAATCTAGAGGGTGGAATATCTTCTGCGCAATTATTGGCCTTATTGGTAGTTTAGCGTCTATTCTTTCATTTGTCCTCTAAGTTTAGGTTAAATGTTGTAGTATTAATTTTTTATGCAGTATAGTGTATAATACACAAAAACTTTTATGCCTTTGTAGTGTAATATACTTTATTGATTATGAAAAGCATCAAATTTAGCTCAAAGAAGCGCGGTCCGAAAGGTGAAGGACGCGCTGTAATTTACAAGCCAGTGCAACTTCCAGTTGACCTCATTGAAGACCTTAAGATATACAAGGACGCATACGGAATGCTCTTCTCTGAGGAAAAAGATGAATATGGAAATCCCATCCCTGTACATGTGACATTTGAGCAGATGTTACGCAGATGGATGGACAATGTTAAGAGGTTTGACAAAGAAATCCAGAAGGAAGTGGATGAATATCGTCGCATCAGGACTATGCAACCAATGCCTAACCTTTATCCAGTTGATTCGTGCGAAGGCGACATCTGGGAGATGTAATATAGCGCATAGAGAAACGGCATCGACTATCCGCTAACCGTTGACAAGGATCTCGCATTCTATGCAATAATTGACGGCGAGAAGAAGGGGGCAGAACAACTTATCAATGAAGAATATAAAATCCAGAATGATGCTGGTGTTGTCATTGACTTGAAGGAGGCATATAGGATCAGCAAGAAAATTCAGAGTCATCAGAACGAAGCCTAGGATTCGGCAGGTTACATTCAATGATAAATGCCACATTTCCGGAAATGTCCGAGAAAATGTGGCATCTTGAATTATTCTAGCTGGTGTCCTGATTTGTATTCGATGTAACCTCTTTTAGATGACTGGGAGCTTAAGGACAAAGAGTGCTTCCAATAGGTCTCGCTGTCGCAAGCGTGGGATGTAACTTTATAGTTTAGCTAAATTTGATGGTTTTCTTACGAATTACGACAAAGCGTTGTTCATATGCATATTAATCATTAACAGTATCCCGAGTATCATAGAAACAGCTATTTGAAGGAAATTTTATATTTGGAATCCATAAAGGAGTCCCTGCCCATCCTTTTTCAAGTGAACCTTTAATTCGGTACATTGTCAGCACGATATCATCAGAAAATTTGTCACCAAGAACTCTGTCGTTTGGAGAGAGGAGTGTTCCTGTACCTTTGCTTATATCACGACCGGTTCTTTGGATAAGACGACACTTGACCGTGGGCCGTTTCCCCTTAAGTGCATTTATACAGCTGATATATTTCTTGCTGTCAAAATCATTTTCAGTGCTACCCATAGCTCTTTCAAGTATTGAAACTAGAATATCCGAAGAAACTACTGTTGACAATTCTCCGCTAAAAGGTAAAAGTATTTCGTCCAACTCGGAGAGGCTTGTGTTGATAGGCTCAGAAGCGAAATAGTTCATTCCTCCTGATATTACATCAAGGTAACGACAGTCAAGAACATTCTTCCTTGTAGGCTGCAACTCTTTCGGAAAGATGAGTTCGATTCTATCAAGCCCTTCTTTCACCTGTGATATCAAGATTTCATTGGCGGTATTCAACTCGCTGAATAACTTATACAAATTGGCTGGCATATACATGCGGATGAGTTCAGGCTCCCTGTCATAACCAAAGATTCTTGAATGTTGCCACATTGTGTCTGCCTGTGGCATTTTTGATGTACGGCAGTAATACACTGTCTGCAAATGAGGGAATGTAATACCTCGACCAAGTGTGTTGCCTCCAACAACAATGTTAAAACCCTTACTCAAATCCAATGCATCTGGATTAGATGAATCGCGACATACAAAGCTTTTTGAATTTAACGGTATCACAAATATCTCAGTATTATTGAGAATTTCTACAACCTTCGTCTTGATGTCATCGAAATGGGGGAGGTCGGGCTTAGTTCTTTGCAAATCAATCCATACGTTTTTCAATGCTGAATCAAATCCGTTTTCTTCTTGTGCATATTGAAGAACATTCAACTGTTCTGTAACTCTGTTTACAAATCTTTGGTGCTCACTTATTTTGACACCCGGATGAATCATGAAGTTACAGTTCGTTTCTCCCTTTAACTTCTTATAAGCGCATACAATCAAGAAAGAAAGAATACTGTCATTTAAGCCAGGAGGACAGATACCATTATCCATAAAGTCGTCTAAGACCTCTGTTTTTTCATCGGAAGAGGTAAACCTTGCGCAGTAAGAGACAGGATTTGAGTAAAAAAAGTTACCTCCCAAATACTTGCTTCCTGGTCTGAAGTAAGTAACGAACGCGGGTTTCCAATTAGACTCTTGTGACTGTAAGATTACTGCTTGTGGAGTGGCTGTCACCTGAATATAAATAGTACCAACTGCAGTGTCTTTGATTGCCTGAAGGTTCTTATTTATGGGGCTAACTTTACCTGAGTTGACTTTTGTATTTAAACTTGCTGCATCAGCCTCGTCATCAAAAATTACAAGAGGTATTCCTCTGCACACATTCTTATTGACGATGATGTTCTTCCATTTTTTTAATACTCTTGAATTCTTCTTCAAGACAATCACAGTAGGTTTTGAAAGAGATGAAGTTGCAAATGTAACTTCGTCTCTTTCAGAGATCACGTCGAATGATGCTAAAGAGTTTTGTACTCTTAAAAAGGTTTGACGCTGCAAATCAATGTTATCTGTGGTAAGCAGAATGAAAAGTTTGTAACCTTCATCTGCCAGTCGAGATATACATCCCAACATTTGTCCAGTCTTTCCACTTTGTACATTTCCTAATAATAGGCCATTCAACTGGTTGGAGAAATCGAAACGGATCTTTACCTCGTTAACCATAGTAGACGAGGTCTCTTCTATTGTTTTGACCAACTCAGGGTTATTAATAGAGTTGGTGTATTGTTCTAAAAATGTCATATTTTTCACTTTAGGCTCATAAGCCATACCCCTGTTTTGGTTTTCTCTAATACAATGTTACTACGCCCAAATTTCGAAAGTGTATCAGCAGTTACTGGTGTGCCTACATCAAGAACCCCATCATTTTCCATCTGGCCTTTTATCCATCTGCCAAGAATCTTCAGATCTTTACATGAGCGTAGATTCTTTGAACTGTCGCCTTGTCGTTCACATGTGAAACTATATCCATCTTCTGTTACGACAGTAAATGGCCCAGAATCTTTATCAGGCAGTAACTCTACGTTTTTGAGGTCCTTTGAAACAATCAATTCGACTTCATACCAGCCACGAGGACTGTATTTTCCCTTTATTTTCCCTTTGCCAAAATACGTATTTAGATTACTTTTCGCTTCTGTCTTTAGTGGTACAGCAACACTTTCGCCTGTTCTCTCTAAGAGCAACTGATGAAGTTGTTCCTGTGGGATTTCCGTAACATGGCTATATCCGTCTAGAACACGTCCATTTACTTGTTTGAAACTGTTGATAGTAACATCTGATATGGGTTTACCCAAACAACTAATCAGATTCATGATTCTCTGATTTACAGCAACACCTTCTGAATCCATAAACATAATGTCGCTCTCAATGAGATTATTATCAGTTCCAACGAAGCTCGCTAGATTTGATGAACCCACAAAGGAACCAATACAAGATGAATCTTTCTGGAAAGAGTACATTTTCCCATGGTACAATGCAGAAGGAGAAACATAGATCTTTCCTAGGTTGTTATCATCTAAATACCTATTCAGGTCTTCCACAGCCCTGTATTGCGGTTTGGTAAAGCCATCTAGGTAATTCATACCAATAAGCATATTTAGTCCCATGCAGCCATTTCGAAATTCGAGAATTTGTTTCAACGCTGCAACAGAATCATTAGAAACGAATCCTGTTGCAATGTTGAATTGTGTTGCTCTTTCTACGCATGATTTGAAATGATCGCCTACGCATTTGGCTCGTATATTACCAACGATAGGACTCTTTGATAAAAGCAATTCCATAAGCATTAGAGTTTCATTATCATCTTATATCTTTCATTCCATGGAAGATTCTTAAGTTCATCAAACTTCTTTTGCAAATCAACTGGCTCATAATTTCCAAAGAACAACGGTTTTAGAGCATTTGCTACGGCATGTACACCAACAGGTGGTACAGCATTGCCAATTTGTCTTCTCACCTCAGCAATACTTCCAAAGAATTCAAAGTCGTCTGGGAATGATTGAATCCTTGCCCTTTCTCTGTTCGTGAGAGGACGGGGTTCAGGATAGTGATAGCCCCAAGTTCCACCACCTCCTCCGGCGATAATAGTCTTTGATGGTTCATTTAGATTGACTCTACGGTAAACGTGGCTGATCATTCCTTTTACATAGTATGGACTATCCTTAGGGATGCAAGTAAAATTTCCACCTTCTGGAATAAGGCTTATGATTTGCTTGGTCCTTTCTTGAATATGAATGGGCTCATTGTTTGCTGTGACTTTTTCCACATTTTTGAATGCTTCTCCGACCGTTACCCAGGGCAGCTTGCCATTAGGCCCATGAGTCGGGGCTGGATGTTTAAAATCAAAACCTGTGTCCACCCTAATGCCAACAATCAGTACACGCTCTCTGAGTTCAGGTACGCCATAATCAGCAAAATTATAAAGATGTGGTATTACAAGATAACCAGGCGCAATATTTTGGAAGTCATCAACAATCTGTTTAATTGCTTTCCGGTTATTAGCAGTTAAGATTCCCTTTACATTTTCTGCGACAAAAGCCTTTGGCTTTTTTGCATCAACAAAGCGAAGAAAACTCTTATATAGGTTTCCTCTTTCTCCGTCAAGACCTGGCCTTTTCCATATAATGGAGAAATCCTGACAAGGGAAACCGCCTAAGATCAAATCACATTCTGGAATACCTTTGTTTGCATAAGGATCAACTTGTTCAACATCACCCTCGAGAATGATATCCCCAAAATGACGACGAAAAGATTCACAGGCTTCATGTTTAAAATCATTTGCCCATATGGTTTTGTAGTCGCCAACTTGTTCGAAACCGAGATCGAGACCTCCGCAGCCGGAGAAAAGAGAAATTATATTGATTGCCATATTATGCTTGCTTGGTGATTATAGTTTGTCTTTGTTTCGCAGCAAGCTCTTCAAGTTCTTTCTGCGTATCTTTTAATTTGTTGAAGATTTCCCATGTAGCAGGGTCTCCTTTACTGATGGACTTTGACATCTGATTAATGAATTCATCATTTGAAAATTCTCGTCCAAAGGAAATTTCAAACGCGCGTTTTAAGTCCTGAAGGAATTTTACAGTATCCTTCTTGAGGCGAAATGCGCTGAATGTTCTTCGCGAATCGTTATGTGTCATGTGAATGTTAGTTATATTATCCCATTATTCGAATTCAAAGATACTGAAATTATCGTAAACAATGTCACATTGTATCATTTTTTGCTTTTGTGCGCAACTGTAATTAAAATGAAAGTGTAAGCATTTAATCACGTATTAGTATTATATGAAATGTATCTATGTGCTTTTACTATTTGATAGTCAGCACTAGAAAAGAGTAACTATTACCCCCACACCTCTCCATTCTCCACATAATCCTTGACTGTATCCAGAACTTTCTCTGCATTGGAGATTCCTAAAATCTTGAGTTCCATATCACGGAACTGGATGGAGTAGAAGGCATTGTCCTGCCAGGTGATAAGGACAGTGCCGTTGTAGATTGACGTGCTGACCTTGAAACCGAAACATTCATCGGAAAGAAATACGAATGAAGTGGCGCTCCAGCAAGCGAGCATCTGGGGA
>OIWT01001734.1_pt1 | contig 24714 bp, 17 predicted proteins | sample 1587701 | NCBI WGS metagenome assembly OIWT01 (sample SAMEA3888904, study PRJEB22519) | human gut metagenome | biome: human gut; feature: human-associated habitat; material: faeces | place: Denmark | collected 2009
AGAAGCTGCGGCAGGTCGTGGAGCTGCCCGACCCCATCCCCGTCGCCGCCGTCCTGGACGGCGCGGGGGCGCCGGAGGGCGCAGGCGCGGGGAACGGCGCGGGGACGGTGGACGGCACGGGGGCGAGGGAGGGGACGGAACCGAAAGAGGGAACGCGAGATTACGGTGCGGAAAAATCGCAGGACAATGTGCGGGGAAGCTCCAGGACACGGGAACGATTGGAGGCAAGGGCCGCCGTGAATGGGGTGGAGAAGCAGAAACGAGATTATGATGCGGAAAGACTTCAGTGTGGTGCGAGTGTGGATGAGACACGGGAGGCGGAGGATGCACGGGAAAGGCGGGAGGTGGAGCGGGAGACGGCGATTCTGCGGGCGCGGGGCGTCTACCTGGAGGCGATGGAAGGCGTGCCGGACGTCGTGACGCGCGTGCTGGAGCGGATCGACGCATTGTTGGACCCGAGGCGCGTGGAGGAGGCGACGATGCTCGCCTCCTGGCGCGCGCGGTACGCCCGCGCCGTCACGGGGCGGACGGCGGCGAGGTGGCGCGACCGGCTCTTCCGGCGCGTCGGGTAGGCGTCGGCCGCCATGCACAGGCCACGGTCGCGCAGGAGAGCGACCCTCCCGCAGTCGGACGTCCGCGTCTGAGCCGTTCGGACGTCCCGCACCAAACCAGCCACCTGAAAAGATCTACGGACAGAACCTCATGTTCCCCTCAGGAGGGCCTTGAGGTAACCGTTCGCGAAGAGACGCCCAAGGACGGAATAGCCGGGCACGACGTCGGGCGCGAGGAGGCGGTCGCCGTCCATCTCCGGCACGTGGTCGCCGCGTACGGGCACGTCGAGGCCAAGCGCGCGATAGGTGCGCATGAGCGCGAATTGGTCGGTCGTACCCTGGTCGTGGAAGAGTTCCGTGAAGTCGGTCCGGTCCCCTTCCACGTCGCGCACGTGGATGAAGGCAATGCGCTTCCCGAAGTGCCGCGCCGTCTCGACCAGGTCGGCGCCCATCAGTTTGAAGTTCGCCTGGCAGAACGTGACGGCATTCGACGGCGAGGGGGCAAGTGCATAGGCGCGGTCGTAGTCGGCAACCGTCCCGAAGATGCGCGCATAGCCGCCGAGGTCCGGGAGGCACGGATCGTCCGGATGCAACCCAATGCGGACGCCGACACGTTCCGCCGTCGGCATCACAGCCCGGATGAAGTGTTCGTAGTTCGCCCAGACCTGGTCCTTCGTCAGGCGCAACGCAACCTTCGGCGTTTCGGCTCGCGAGAAATATGTCGCCCGTGCCCCGCCGCGCACGGTGCGCACGCCCGTCCGCGCCCAACCCGTTCCAACCATGAAGTTGTAGCAGAGGAGCCGGATGCCGAGCACGGCCATCGATTCAAGCAGTTCGCGGTAGTGTGCAAGCGTTTCCTCACGCGCCGAGGCAGCGGACTGCGAATCTACACCCATCGCGCAGGATGCGTCGCCAAACTGCTTGACGGGCGCCATGTCGAACGGATCGCCCTCCAGCCCGACGACGGTAAGCCCTTCGGCGGCAAGTCCCTCGACGATGCGCCTCAGAGTCTCAAGCCGCCACGGATCGCCCAGGCCCGTCAGGGACGGGTTGACCTTGACGACGACATGCTCAATCCCCATCTGGAGGCAGAGTCTCCAGAGCGGGTGCGGCCTGGGCGGGACAAATTCGACAAGTCTCATGCGCGCATTATAACATGATTAAGTCGCCGCTACGAGAAGGAATCAGTAGCCGCCTCGCGGCTTTAAATGACCTCCGGACAATTTCAGGAATACGGAATGACATCCCATACACATGGGTCCTGCCGTCACCTTCACCCAGAGGTTCCCGCAATTTAAAGCCGCGAAGCGGCGATTTAATAGGCGATTTAATACAGGAACAGGCTGACCGCTCCCATCGAGACGAAAATCGCGAGGGAAAAGAGGAAGGTGTAGAGAACGCCCTTCCCGGCATCGCGTCCGTCCGCGCGCACAAGGGCCTTGAAGCGCGCCAGGACGTCCGGAGGTTCCGGTTTCGTCACGAGCGTCGCCGTGAGCCACGCCACCGTCGTCACGCCTGCGCCCATGAGGAGCTTCTTCCAGCTGGCGATCTCCGGTGCGCCGCACAGCGGCAGCACGAGGTCGAGGATGACGGCGGCGACAAGCGCGGCGACAATCCCGACGATCTCGCTCCAGGCGTTGATGCGCATCCAGAACCAGCGCAGGAGGAAGATCGGACCCGACCCCGCGCCGATGAGCAGCATGAGGTCGAACGCCGTCTTCGCGCTTTTCAGGAGCGGCGCGAGGAGGCAGGCGCAGACCATGAAGGCGACCATCGCCGCGCGCGTCGCCCAGATGAGCTCGCGGTCGCCGGCATGCGGGCGCACGAAGCGGCGGTAGAAGTCGTTGACGACGTAGGAGGCGCCCATCGACAGGTGCGCGGCGACCGTCGAGAAGAGCGCGGCCATCATCGAGGCGGCAACGACGCCGAACCAGCCGTGCGGCACCTTCGTGAGCATCGCCGAGTAGGCCATGTCGCCGCCGACGAGCTTCGGATCGACGTTCGGAAACACCCGCTGGATGTCCGCGAGTTCAGGGAAGACGACGAGCGAGCAGAAGCCCACGATGTACCACGGCCACGGGCGGATCGCGTAGTGGATGAAATTGAAGAAGAGCGTGCCGCCGACGGCGTGCCCCTCGCTCTTCGCCGACATGATGCGCTGGACGATGTACCCGCCGCCGCCCGGCTCGGAGCCCTGCTTCCAGACCGCCCACCACTGCACGGCGAGCGGGATGACGAGGAGCGAGAAGACGGCGTCCGCATCGGAGAAGTCCGGGAAGATCGAAAGCTTCCCCTTGAGCGCGGGATGCGCCGCGAGCCCGGAAAGGCCGCCGACCTCCGGTAGGTCGAGCGCAAAGAACATCGCGGCGAACGCGCCGAGCATGATGACGAGGAAGAGGAAGAAGTCCGTGTAGACCGCCCCGCGCAAGCCGGCAATCGCGACGTAGACGATCGAGAAGACGCCCGTGAAGACGAGCACCGTCGTCGACGAGCAGCCAAAGAGGATGACGCCGATTTTGAGGCCGCCCAGGACGACCGCGCCCATCACGAGCAAATTGAGGATGACGCCGAGGTAGACGCCGCGCAGGGCACGAAGGAAGGCCGCCGGCCTCCCCGAATAGCGCAGCTCGTAGAACTCGACGTCCGTCGTCACGCCCGTGCGGACCCACAGCTTCGAGTAGATGAAGACCGTGAAGACACTCGTGATCAGGAACGCCCACCACACCCAGTTTCCGGCAAGACCGTCCTTGCGGATAATCTCCGTGAAGAGGTTTGCCGAATCCGTCGAGGTGCAGGCGGCCGTCATCGAGAAGCCGAGGAGCCACCAGGGCATCGAGCGGCCTGCCAGATGGAAATCCTTCGACGTGCCGCGATTCATCCGCGCGGCCACGAGGGGAATCGCGACGAGAATCGCGAAGAAGCCCGCGACCATCCACCAGTCCAACGCCTGCATCAGCATGCCGCACCGGCCTTTCTCGTCTGTCCGAAGCACGCCTCCGGCATGCGGGTCGAGCCCGCGCCCATCCAGCCGCCGTTCACGTCGATCATCCCGCCGTTGAGGACGGGCCCCGAACCGCCGGTGACCGCGTCGGGGTTGACCGGGCGGATCGCCCCGCCCCAACCCCGGCACTCGACGACCGAGCTGTCGCCGATCCAGGGCAGCTGGTTCTCGCGCCGCGCGCCCGGCACGAGATACGGCCCCTCGATCATCGGCGAGGGGGCCGTGTGCCACGTACCGTCGATCTTGACGCCGAAGTCAACGCCGTTGCCGCCGGCGGCCGTCATGAGGCCGCGCGCGCCGCGCTTTTCAAGTCCGAGCAGAAGCGCGCGGCTCGCGGCCTGCCCAAAGTTGTGCGTGAAGCGGTCGGCCGTCGCGAAGTACGTCAGCAGGTCCGCCGCGTTCGGACATTTCAACGCAAGCGGGATGATCGCGCGCGTGAAAAGCGCGTCAATCGCCTTCTGCGACGAGTGGAGTTCGTCGCCCATGCGGATCGCCTCCGCGAAGAGCGCCTTCATCGGAAAGCCCCCTTCCGCGCGCAGGACGGCCGCGAGCGGCGGGAAGAGCGCGTCGCGCAGCCAGGCGAGGTTCGCCGCGATCTCCGGCGTGTAGACGCCCCAGCCGCAGAAGCCGCCCCCGAAACGACCTTCGGACGGAAACACGCCCGCGACGCCGCCCATCTCGCGGTCTTCGACGACCAGAAGCGGAATCGACGGCGTGACGATGCCCGTCCCCGAGCCGTTCGTCGCGTAGTCGCACGCCGCCGCGCAGCGGACGCCGCCGGACGCCAGCAGACGCGCCGCCTCCGATTCGGACGTCGCCCAACCCTCCAGAAGGCAGGCGTTGACCATCCCCCGGCGATGGAGCGGGCACATCCGCCCGAATTCGATCGGCGGCCCCGCGTGCAGCACCGTCCTGTCGGGGAGGCCGAGAACGTCTCCCGCCGTCCGCACGTCCACCCACCAGGGATCGCCCCTGAACCGCAGATCTTCAGGCCTCATCGCCCGTCCCTCCTCCTTCGATTTCCCTCAGATGTTCCGACACCGTGTGGAGCGCGAGGAAAAGCGCCTCCGGCATGCCGCAGCCGACTTCGCCGATCAGCTTACGCGCGAGCGTGACGGGCTCGGCCTCGACGGGCACGCCCGCCGCCACGTAGGCGCGGATCTTCTCGCCGTAGAGCCGCACGCGCGCCGCCGAATAGGCCAGCGCGTCCGCGGCGGCGCGCTCGCCCCGGATCACGTCGCCGATGCCGTCGTAGGCGTGTCCGCACACGATGTTCGAGAGGTTCGCCGCCGCCAGCTTCGCGAGCGTCGCGCGATAGGCGGGGAGGGAGCGGTAGAAGCCGATGCCCTGCGTCGGCGTGCCGTTCCCCTGGAGCGAATCGCCCGTGAAGGCGGTGTTCGTCTTCGTGTCGATCCACGTGAGGCAGTCGTCGTCGTGTCCCGGCGTCGCAAGCGCGCGGAAGCGTCCCGCGAGACGTTCGCCCTCCGCAAGCAGGCGATCCGGCTCGACGCCCTTCAGGTACGACTGCGGCGCCGGCGAGTTGTGCGGAAAGCGCGTCCGCACGCGAATCGCGACCTTCACGGGATCGCGCAGGGCGTCCGCCGCCGAGGCGAGCGTCGCCGTCTTGAGCCCATCGCGCGTGACGAGGGCGTGATGGCCGCCGATGTGGTCGCCGTGGACGTGCGTGTTCAGGAGCCAGCCGATATCGGACGGCTTCAGCCCGAGGTCGGCGAGCGCGGGCAGAAGGTACTTCTCGGGTTCGAGGTGCGACGAGTCGATCAGCACGTTCGTCTCGCCGCGCACAAGGACGATTCCCGTCCAGACGGGCCCAAACGGAACCTTCAGAAGATACGTGTCTTCCAGAACTTCTTCGAACAGTGGCATTTCATCTTTCATGTGTTCTTTCCCGGCGGTCTTCATGAATGGAGAAAGGCGGCCGCGCTTTCGCCTGCGATCTTTCCGAACACGAGGGCGGCCGTGCCGCCGTTGCCGCCGAGGCGGTTGAGCCCGTGGACGCCCGCCGTCACCTCGCCGCACGCGAAGAGCCCCGGCACGGGACGGCCGGCCGCGTCCAACGCGCGGCCCTGCGTGTCGATGACGATGCCGCCGAGCGAACTGTGCGGCGCGGGCGCGACGGGAATGCGCCGCTCCGCCGGATCCATCTTGCAGGCGCGGAGTTTCGCCTCCGGCACGTCCGTCAGGTCGTAGATCGCCGTGCCGCCGGCGGCGAAGATCGCGCGGGCGAGTTCGTCCTTGTTGCGCCGCGCGTCCGGCAGGATGTCTGCGCCATGTGCATCCACAAGGCGCGCCCCTTCGTAGAGCAGCGTCGTAAGGACGGGAATCCCGCGACGCGCCCCCTCCGTCCGCACGGTCGGTTCGTACTGGACATGCGCCGCGTCAACGTCGCGCACGGCCGCGCCGAACGCCGCCGCGAACACGAGTCCGTCCCCCCTCAGATACGCGGGATTCGTCGAAAACGCATACTTCCCGCACCAGCCACCCGTCGCCAGGACAACCGCCAGACGCGGATGCGCCGCCCGCGCGGCGCGAAGGTCGTCCACCGTCAGCGTGCGGTGTTCGACGACGACATGTCCCCGGCACCGCGCCTGAATCTGCGCGAGGATCACGGCGCCGACGGCATGGCCGATTGTCACGCAGCGCGGCACGGACGAACCGAGCGGACGGATCGTCCGATAGGTTCCCGCCGCATCGCGATCGAAGGCATACTCCTCCTTGAGGGCCAACGAACCGCGACACAGCGTCTCGACGAGCGCGCGGTCGTTCGCGCCGTGTCCGCTCGCAAGCGTGTCCTCCACATACCGTTCGACGGAATCCTCCGGCAAGACGGGACAGTTGAGCGCGTGGACATGGGGCGAGTTGCCGGGGCCGTTTGCGACGAGCGTGACGGCGCGTCCGGCCTCGGCGGCGGCCTCCGCCGCCCGCCATCCGGCAAGCCCGCCGCCGACGACGAGGACGTCCGTCATCGCTGGACGCGCCCCGTGCCGTTGCCCGCCGCCAGCGCCTCGACCTCCGCGACGGAGACGAGGTTGAAGTCGTGCTCGATCGAATGCTTCAAGGCCGACGCCGCAACGGCGAAGTCAATCGACGCCTGCGGCCCCCTGCCCGTCGCAAGCGCGTAGATGAGTCCGCCGCCGAAGGAATCGCCGCCGCCCACGCGGTCGACGATGTGCAGCTTGTACTCGGTGGAGAAGACGGCCTTCTTCGCCTTCGCGTCGTAGAGCATGCCGGCCCAGAGGTTGTCGAACGCCGAGAGCGACGTGCGGAGCGTGATGGCGACCTTCTTGCATCCGAAGCGCGCGATGAGCTGTTCGGCGACGGAGACGTAGCCCGCCTTGTCCAGCCGGCCGCGCTCGACGTCCGAACCCTTCCCGACGATACCGAAGACGTCCGCCGCATCCGCCTCGTTCGCGATGAGGACGTCGACGTAGGGGACGAGCTTCTCCATGCAGGCACCAGCCTCGGCCTTCGTCCAGAGCTTGCCCCGGTAGTTGAGGTCGCAGCTGACCGTGATCCGATGCGCCCGGCACCACTTGAGCGCGTCCAGGCAGATCGCGGGCAGATCGCCGCCCAGCGCCGGGGTGATGCCCGTGAAGTGGAACCAACGCACGCCCTTCAGGATCTTCGCCCAGTCGAAGTCGCCGCGCCGCGCGAGGGCGATGGACGATCCCGCGCGGTCGTAGACGACCTTCGACGCACGCTGCGACGCGCCCTTCTCGACGAAGTAGACGCCGAGGCGCGGCCCGCCCCAGACGATGTCCTTCGTCTCGACGCCGAAACACCGCACCGCGTTCCGCGCCGCCTCGCCCAGCGGGTTCGCTGGAAGCTTCGTCACGAACGCGGCATCCAGCCCGAAGTTCGCGAGCGAGACGGCGACGTTGGCCTCGCCGCCCGCGTAGGACGCCTCGAAGCGTTCCGCCTGGACGAAACGGGTGTATCCCTCGGGGTTGAGGCGCATCATGATCTCGCCAAACGTCACGATTTTCATATTGTTACTCCCAGATGCCACCGTGCGCCATCGAGCCCACGTTCCTGACGAAGAGGTTGAGGAAGCGCGGGTACTTCGAGCCGTCGAACGTCCACGCGAAGTCCTTCTTGCGCGCGTCGAGGTCGGCCGTGACCGAGATCGTGCGCTGCGGGATGTCGATCACGATCTCGTCACCGTCGCGGACGAGCCCGAGCGGGCCCATGAGCGCCGCCTCCGGCGAGACGTAGCCGACCGAGAGCCCCGAGCTGCCGCCCGAGAAGCGTCCGTCGGTGACGACCGCGCACGAGCGGAAGAGCTCGTCGCGTCCCTTGAGCATCTCCTGGAACGTGAACGCCGTCGTGCCGAACCGGCCCTTGAGGCCGAGGAAGCGCAGGACGCAGGCGTCGCCCGGGCGGATCTTCCCCGCCTTGAGCGCGTCGAGCGCCGCGTCCAGCTCGTCGAAGACGCGCGCGGGGCCCCTGAACGTCAGGAGGTTCGGCGGCACGGCGGCGATCTTGACGATGGCCCCCTCCGGCGCGAGGTTGCCGTAGAGGACGCCGATGCCGGGCAGGCGCATCACGGGGTTGTCGAGCGAATGGATGACGTCGCGGTTCCAGACCCGCGCGTCCTTCACGTTCTCGGCGAGCGTCCGCCCCGTCACCGTCAGGCAGTCGCCGTCGAGCTTCGGCAGAAGCTCCTTCAGGAGGGCGGGCGTGCCGCCCGCGAGGCAGAAGTCGTGGAGCGAGTAGCGCGGCCCGCTCGGCACGAGGTGCGCGAGAAGCGGGATCTCGTGCGACGCCTCGTCGAAGCACTTCCACCACGGCTCGTCGTAGCCCGCCTCGTGGGCGATGGCGGGGATGTGCAGGATGAGGTTCGAGGACGCGGCGACCGCCATGTCCATCTTGATCGCGTTGCGGACGGACGCGGGCGTGATGACCTGGCGCGCCGTCACGCCCTCTCGGACGAGGCCCAGGATGCGACGCCCGGCCTCGTAGGCGATGAGCCGGATCTCGCTCGACGTCGCCGCGACGGACGAGTTGCCAGGCAGCGACATGCCGAGCGCCTCCGCGACGAGGCACATCGAGTTCGCCGTCGTCATCGACGTGCAGCCGCCGCACGAGCCCCACGAGTGGACGATGAGGTCGTCGTACTCCGCCGGGTCGATCCGCCCCGCCTCCCGCGCGCCCACCTTGTCCTGCGCGTGGATATGGATGACCTCGCGGCCCCGGCAGACGCCGTGCGGCATGTAGCCGCCCGTCACCATGATCGCCGGGATGTCCAGCCGCGCCGCCGCCATTAGGTGGCCGGGCACGATGGAGTCGCACGTCGAGAGCAGCACCATCCCGTCGAAGAAGTTCCCCCCGACCGTGATCTCGACCTGGTCGGCGATGGCGTTGCGCGAGGGTACCTCGATGTACTTCGGGTCCTTCTCGACCATGCCGTCGCAGATCGCGGTCGTCATGACCTCCAACGGCAGTCCGCCCGCATCGCGGACGCCCGCCTTGACGCGCTCCGCGAGTTCCTTCAGGTGGACGTGGCCGGGATTGTACTCGTTCCACGAGTTGACGACGGCGATGCGGGGCCTCTTCTGCTCCTCCTCGGAGTAGCCCATGCCGCACATGAGGCCGCGCCGGCACTCGCTCGCCTGGCTGAATTCCCACTGACTCTTCAGTTCCATCTCAAACCTCAAACCGCTAAAACCTAAAACCTAACACCTAAAAGCTAACGGAAAGTTCATCGACTCGATCGAGCCGTCGCAGGACTGCCCGCCGTCGACGCAGATGACCTGCCCGACGATGAAGCGCGTCTTCTCGACGTCCGCGAGGAACTGGATCATCGGCACGATCTCCTCCACCGTGCCGCCGCGCCCGACGGGGATCTTGCGCGAAAAGCTCGCGATGTCCTCCTTCGAGTAGCGCTCGGCGAGCTTCGTGAAGATGAGCCCCGGCGCGACGCAGTTGACGCGGATGCCGTACTTGGCGACCTCGACGCCGAGCGCCTTCGTGAACATGTTGAGCCCGCCCTTCCCGGCCGAGTAGGGCAGCATCCGGCGGTGGACCCACGTGACCTGCCCGTGGACGGACGAAATGTTCACGATGCGGCCCTCGGTCTTCTTCTCGACCATGTCCGCGACCGCGTAGCGCGCGCAGTAGGCGGCGGCGTTCAGGTTGAGCGCGATCTGGCTGTCCCAGTACTCCATCGGCATGTCCTTGAACTCGCCCGTCGGCCCGCCGGGGATCTGCAGCGCGCCGCCCGCGTTGTTGACGAGGACGTCGATCTTGCCGAACGTCTTCACGAAGTCCTCCACCATCGCGCGGCAATGGTCGTGATTGCCCACGTCGCCCGCGTAGATCTTCGTCTTCACGCCGTACTTCTCGCACGCCGCCGCGACCGCCTCGGCCCCCGCCGGGTTCCTGTTGCAGGTGATGCCGATGTTCGCGCCCTCGTCGCGCGCAAACGCGACCGCGCACCCCGCCCCGATGCCGTGGGACGACCCGGTGATGAGAATGTTCCGCTTCATGTTTCCTTCTTCTTCATTTCGATTCACTGCCCTCCGGCCGCGCGCGGCGTCACATGCCGAGCAGCCGGAAGGACTTCGCCGCCACCTCGACGGCGCCGTCGGCGCAGGGTTTGTCCGTATGGTTCACGTAGAGGCGCGCACCGTTCGCGTAGGTGACACGCACGAACCCGTCGGAGAGGATCCGGTGCTCCGTCATCTCCTCCAGCTGGAGGGGGCGCAGCGTCTTGAACTGCTCCCACGCCTTCACGATGCCCGGCATGTTCCGCTCGTTCAGGCTGTAGAAGATCGGACGCCCGCCGTACTCGACGAGCGTGAGGTTGTCTTCGGGCGACAGGACCTCCTGCGTGATCTTGTCGGGGTTCGACAGCACGACATCGTGGAACGCAAGCTCGAAGAACGGCACGAAGCGGTCGACGGCGGACTTCCGGCCCTTCGCCTCGGCCTGGCGCTTGCCGCGCATCGGCGCGCAGACGTAGTTGATGTAGTCGACCTGGCCGAGCAGGTGGTCCATGCAGCACTCGCTCGAAAAGCCGCCGAAGAGCGCGTGACAGCGCTTCGCGACGGCGAGCTGCACGGCGGCCTGTTCCTTCGTGGTGGCGGGATGGCGCGGGTCGGAGCAGCGGTAGGGCTGCACGGCCGTGAAGACGTCGATGTAGTGGCAGCCCCGGAAGCCGAGCTGCGCGATCCGCTCCAGGTCGCCCGGCAGGAATGTCTCCCAGGCGTGCTTCAGGCAGAGGTTGTGGGCCTTGCCGCCGGACCACGCGCCGTTCGTGTAGAGCGAGCCGTCCGGCTTCTTGCAGGCGATCTCGCCCCCCCGCCAGTCGGGCGAGCAGGTGAAGCAGTCCGTGTAGTTGGAGTGCCCGTCGACGAGGTAGCCGAGCGCGCGGCCGCCCTCGCAGAGCCGGCGCAGGCCGGCTTCGCCGCCGGGGCCCTCCTCGACCGGGAACGACGTCGGGCAGCGTCCGTCGTAGCCGCCGTTCTGCCAGCCCGCGACGCAGAGCGCGACGTCGTCGACGCCCGCCGCCTTGAGCTTCTTCAGGCGTTCGAGCGTCTGGTCGTAGGTGACGTACGTCTGCACCGGCGGCTCGTCGGCGGCCGTGAAGTCGCGGTTCGAGTCCGGCAGCTTCCACGGCTTGCCCGCGTGGGACTGGCGAATCGCCACCGACCGCGCGAGCTGCGCAAGCTGCGGGCGCGTGCGGATCCGCTCCTTGAGCGTGCGGATCGACGGATCCTGCGCGAAGCGGTAGCTGCGGTACGCCTTCGCCATCGCATTGTAGTCCGCCTCCGGCGGCAGCTGGTAGAACACGACCGTCATGTCCTCGTAGGGCGCCGCGCCGATCTCGGAGATGCGCCAGCGCGGGAACATCTCGTAGCGGCCCTTCCGCGCGAGGAGGAGCAGATCATGTTCGAAGCGCATGCCCTCCATCACGGCGAGGAAGACGTGGTGCGGCGTCTTCATCGCGTAGTAGGGCATGTAGAGCCAGCCCCGGTGCTGGATCCACGTCAGCTCGTCGCGGGCGAAGTCGAAGACGAGGCCGCGCTGGGCGAGCGCATAGCCCGCGTCGCCCTTGCGCGCCTGCGCGACGTCGGCGTGGATCTCCACGTCCACGACGTCCGGCGTGATCTCCTCCTTCGCCACCGTGAAGGCGAGGCCGCCGTCCGCGCGCCGCACGCCCTCCAGCTTCCGCACGCGCAGACGCGTGTGCTGCGGGCCCATGAACCAGGCCTCCGCCTGCACCGGCCGCGCCGCGAGCGCGGGCATCGGCGGCAGCTGCCGCGCCTCCGCGTCCGCCGTCCCCACGCTCGAACAGCCCGCCAGGCACGCACCCAGCGCAAGCCCCGCCATCACATGAAGCAGAACTCTTTGCATCGTCTTTCCTTCCTTCGCTTGTTTTCCGTTCATCTAAAGACACCTCATCGGACAAGGAGAAGCGTTCCCGGCGTCCCCACGATCAGCCGGCCGTCGCCCGCGAGATGGCCGCCCCCGTGTACCCGGTCGTAGACGCCGGAGGGCTTGCGCACGCCGTCGAGCGTCAGGCCGCCCACGCGCTGCACCACGCCCGCCGGCAGCTCGATCACGCCCGTCCCGGCGAGCTCGACCTCCGTCTCCTGCGAGAACACCTTGCCGTGGCGTAGCTCCAGCACGCCGCCGGAGACGCGCACCCGCCGCGCCGCCGGCCACGTCGCGGCCGTCGTCGCCACATACGACGTGAACGCCTCGCCGGCCTGGCCGCGCGGATGCGTCGTGTCGTCGAACGCCAGCGTCTCCCCGGCCTTCGTGAAGACGAGCCGCCCCGCCGTCACCTCCACGCGCCCCGTCGAGGTGGACGCGCCCATCGAATAGTGCGTGAGCGCGCCCGTCTTGACGAGCCCCGCGCCGCCGCGAAACGAGATCGAGTCCACGACCTGCGTCGCGCCGTGGATCTGGAGGTAAGGATCCGAGACGACCCCGCCGACATTGCCCGCGAGATTCGTCGTGATCTGGTTGTCCGCCAGCCGCACGACGGCGTCCGTCGCGCTCGTGACGACGCCGGGGACGCGCTCGGAGAAGAGGACGTCCACCTCCTGGTCGACGCCGCAGAGGTCCCACGTGCCGGCGCGCACGAAGCGGATGCCGCGCACGAGGTTGCCCGCGCACTTCGTGTTCGTCGGCGTGGCCATGAAGTTCGGCGCCTCCGTGTAGAGCGTCGCGTTCGTCGCGCCGACGATCAGGCCGCGCGCGAACTTGTTGCCGCCCACCCTGAAGCGCCAGTCAAGCGCGGGATGCGGCTTGTCGAGCGCGGACGGTGGCAGGTTCCACGTGTAGGACGACGTCAGCAGCAGGAGGCGCGTCACCTCGGCGGGCGCCTCCTCCACCGTCACGCCGATGCGCCCGGACGTCGCCGTGCTGGACGCCGAGAACGCCGAATTGTTGTTCGCGCCCATGTACGAAAGGCCGCCCCGGAAGCGCACCTGCGCGCCCGCTTCGAGGCGGAAGTTCTGCGCGTTGAGGTTTCCGCCCTCCGTCAGCACGCATGCGCCCGCGACGACCGTCTCCCCGGCGGGAAACGCCATAAAGGGGTTTGGAGTTGCGCCAGCATCGAACGCGGGCCTGACCTGCGCCAGGACCGAACCCGTGCCGAAGGTGGGGATCTGCGCGGCGGAGAGGACCTTGACCACCGTTTGTTCGTCGCCGGAAGCTCCATCTGCACGGAAGAAGGTTCGTACCCCGTAGACCTCCTCCTTCGGCCCAGTTAAAACCAGCGTCGCGAAATGGTTATGGTCTGCGTCCACGACCCACGACCCCGTGCCGATGCGCGTAAGCGTCGTCTCGGAGAGCGCGGCCACGCGCGCGCCCGCCGCGAGCGTCAGGTCGTTCGTGAGCGCCCAGGTCTGGTCCGCCACGAGGAGGAGCGGCGTCTCGACCGTACAGGCGCCGCCGGCCTGCTTCGGCAGGACGAGCCCGCCGCTTCCCAGCCGCACGCGGGCGCCCGCGCCGCCCGCAAGGACGAACGGCGAGGCGGACGACACGACAAGCTTCTTGAACGCCACCTCGGTTTGCTCCGGCACGGTCGCGCGCGCGCCGACGGGGAACGTCGCCTCCAGCGCGCCCGATGTCAGGTCGGGCAGCGTCGCGTTGTCCGCCGCGCCCCAGTTCGCGGGGTTCAGGACCGACGTCTCCGCACCGCCGTTCCCCGTCCACGTCGCCGTGTCCGTCCCGGACGGTTCCGCGTCGCCCGGCACGAGGACGTACCCGTCGCCGTCGATCCAGTCGCAGTTCCCGCGGTGGTACAGGCCGGGCGCGAGCTGTACACCGTCCAGCATGAACGTGTTCCCGGCGGCGCCGCGCAGCACGGCGTTCTCCGCCAGGTAGAGCGGCTTCCGGTCCGCCGAGCGGAAGAGGGAAATGTCGCCCTTCGGCGCGCAGAGCGCATGCGGCGTCTCGTTGCGGTACTGCGCCCCGGCGGCAACCCGGAAATGCCACGGGGACACATAGACCGCGCCGTCCGCGAGGCGGAAGACGCCCCCGTCGACGTAGAGCGAGCCGCCGCCCGTCGACGTCGAGCCCGAGAGCGTGAAGACGGCGTCGTTCGACGGCATCCAGCGGACGACGAGCGCGCTGCCGATGAAGCCCGTGAAAACGGTGTCCTGCCAGGTTCCGGCGAGCGTCAGAGTGCGCCCCACCGGGCCCTGGAGCGAATGGGCATGTCCCGTCACGTCCGTCTCGACGAGCGCGCAGTCGTTGGAGAGGACAACGTCCTCGACGGGGAACGTCACGCACGCCGCGCCGCAGGCACCGAAGAACTCGATCCGCACGCCCCGCCGGGGCGCCGAACCGTAGTGCGTGCCATCAATCTGCCGCGAGGCGCGCCCGAGCCCCAGCGTCCCGCCGCACAGGCGGACCTTCAGGTTGTCCGGGAATCCGGGGTTCGTGCCGGCGGACGCGCAGAGGACCATCTCGCCGGGGCCGCTCTTGCCGATGACGGTCTGCGGATCCGGATAGACCGAGATGTCGAAGGAGGTCTTCGCGCCCTCGCCCACGAAGCTGTCGACGTAATCCCCCTTGAACCGCGAGACATAGGAGAACTTCACCTGTGCGCGGGAATCGTTCGTCACGCCGCCGGAACACAGGATGTTCTCCTGGGAGGTCTTCTTCGTCACCTCCACGTTCGCCGAGCCGAGGAAGCGCATGCCGTGGAACTTCACGGTCTTCGCCGGCGTGAGCGCAAGCGGCGCCGTGTTGGTGAACACCACGTCGTCGTCCGTGCCCGGGCACGCCGCAAGGGGCGCGCCGCGCCCGTCGGCCCAGTTGGCGGGATCGTGCAGCGAAGTGCCGTCCTGCGCGCCCGTCCAGAAGCATTCGGCGGCGGGCGCCGACACGGCGGCCAGCAGCGCCGCCAGTCCAACCCCAATCCAATGTCTCATGTTCGTCTCCGACTTGCCGTGTTGTCCGAAAGGAGGGCCACCACCCGGTCTGCCCCACGGACGGAAGTATAACACGCCCGTCCGCCACGGACATTCCAGATGCGAAACAATTTCCATAACCAAAACGAAAGATGGTATACTCGTTCCACTATGAGGACGATTCTCGTGTTCCGAACCGGCACGCTCGGCACCTGGCGGGAGAAGCTGGGCGGCGTGACGGCGTTCGCCAAGGCGAAGGGGTGGCGCGTGCAGACGATCGACGCGCGCGCCGCGGCGCCCGACATCCGCGCGCTGTGTGCCTTCTGGCGTCCCGACGGCGTTCTCCTCGACGCAAGCGGCCAGACGGACGGTCTGGACGTCCGCGCCCTCGCGGCGCGCCCCTGCGTCGCCCTGACGCCCAGTTCGGACCGCATCCGCGACCTGTTCCCCTCCGTGCAAAGCGATTCGTACGCCATCGCCCGCATCGCCGCGCGCGAACTGCTGCGCCGGGACGTCGCCTCGCTCGCGTTCCTCGACGCCCCGGGGTCGCCCAGCTGGTCTGCCACGAAGCGCGAAGCCTTCCGGCAGATCGCGCGTCTGCACGGCCTCGCGCTCACCGTCGTCCCGGCGTCCGAACTCGCCGCGCTCAAGCGCCCCGTCGGCCTCTTCGCCGCGACGGACGCCCTCGCGGCCGAAGCCCTCGTCGCGGCCGAACGCGCGGGCCTCGCCGTCCCGGAAGACCTCGCGGTCGTCGGCGTCGACGACGACCCGGAGATCTGCGAAAGCTGCGAACCCACCCTGTCCTCCGTCCGGCCCGACTTCCACCAGCTCGGCTTCTCCGCCGCCGCCCTGCTCGCCCGGCTCATGCGCGGCGACGCCGACGCGCACGACGCCCTCGTCATCCCCCCCGTCGGACTCGTCCGCCGGGCCTCCTCCAGCGGCTGCCCGGACGCGCAGGTGCGCCGTGCGCTCGACGACATCCGCCTGCACGCCCACGAAGGCATCACGGCCGCAGACGTGGCGCGCCTCTTCGGCGCGCGTTCGCGCCGCTCGATTGAATTGCGGTTCAAGGCCGCGACCGGCGAAACGATGACGGACGCCCTCCTCGCCACCCGTCTCGCCCGTGCCTGCGACCTTCTCACCACAGGCCGTACCTCCATTTCGGCCATCGCCAACCGATGCGGCTGGCGGAGCGACCTCGCCTTCCGCAAGGCGTTCAAGGCCCGTTTCGGCCTCACGCCGACGGCCTACCGGCGCAATGCGGCAAGCGGCACCTCTTCGAGCCACAGTCCGTCATCGGCCAGCCACGCCATCTGAAGCGCCTGACACCCTGTGGGACGGATCCGGCCGCAACCAGTCCGCCGCGCTACTTGCCGATGTTCAACACCTTAAAGCCCATCGTCCGCAACGCGGCGCCGTCCAGGCAGTTCCGCGTGTCGAAGACAAGCGCCGGCTTGCGCATCGAACCATAGATGCGCCTCCAGTCAAGCATCGGATACTCGCGCCAATCGGTCATCAGGAGGACGGCATCGGCCCCCTCGGCCGCCTTGTACGGGTCGCGCTCAAAGGCAATCGCGCCGTCTGTGCCGATGTCGGCAAGGTCCCTGCGGGCGTTTGGAAGCGCCTGCGGGTCGGTAATCGCCAGGCGGACATGCTCGTCGGCGAGGAGCCGCGCCACACGCCCCGCCGGTGTCTCGCGCGTATCGCCCGTATCCGCCTTGAAGGCAAAACCGAACAGGGCGATCTTCTTGTTGGCGAGCGTATTGAACATCTCCTTGAAGAGACGCGAGACGATGCGCTCCTGCTGATGGTCGTTCATCTTGATGACGCCCGTCCAGTACTCCGCCGCCGTGTGGAGTCCGAAGCTCTCGCACAGGTAGACGAGATTGAGCACGTCTTTCCTGAAGCAGCTTCCACCAAAGCCAGGACCCGCCTTCAGGAACTTGGGCCCGATGCGCCGGTCTGCGCCGATGACGCGCGCAACCTCGTCCACGTCCGCCCCCGTCGCCTCGCACAGACCGGCAATGGCGTTGATCGAGCTGACGCGCTGCGCCAGGAAGGCGTTCGCCGCCAACTTCGTCAGCTCCGCCGACCAGACATTCGTCGTCAGGATCCGCTCACGCGGCACCCAGGCGCCGTCCTCGCCCGCATAGATGTCCGCGAGCGCCGCCACGGCCGCCGCGCCGGCGGGCGTCCGCTCGCCGCCGATCAGCACGCGGTCAGGCTCCAGCAGGTCTTTGATCGCCGTACCCTCTGCCAGAAACTCCGGGTTGGAGAGCACCTCGAAATGGTAACGCTCGTGCGTGTTGAGAATCGCCGACATCGCAGCGGCCGTGCGGACGGGAAGCGTCGACTTCTCGACCACGATCTTGTCGCCATTCGCCCACCGGGCGATGCTGCGCGCCGTCGCCTCCCAGTATTGGAGATCGGATGCGCGGCCCGCCCCCCTCCCGAACATCTTCGTCGGCGTGTTGACGCCGACGAAGACGATGTCGCACGTTCGGATGCAGCCCTCGATATCCGTCGAGAAGAAGAGGTTCCTGCCACGCACCTGCCGGACGACGTCCTTCAGGCCCGGTTCGTAGATCGGAAGATCGTAGCCGGGCGAGTTCCAGGCGTCGATGCGCACCGGATCGATGTCAACGACATGGACGCAGCGCCCGGGGTTCTTCAGCGCAATGACAGCCATCGTCGGGCCACCGATGTAGCCCGCGCCAATGCAGACGATATCTCTGTTCATCTTTTCCCCTTACCCGACGCGGCACGGCGCCTAGACGCGGTAGAACTCCTCCCAGCCCTTGCGCGGCGTGCCCTTCGAGCCCTTCAGAAGGGCGTTCGCCTCGGCATCTCCGGGGATGGTCTTCGTGGCGGGGTCGAACGTGATGTTGCGGTTGAGGCGCTGCGCGATGCACCCCAGGCAGAAGACCTCGCTGAGCGGACCCGCCACCGAGAACGGCGAGCGCGTCGTCTCCTGGCCCATCACGCCGAGGAGGAAGTTCTTGTAGTGGTTCGATCCGGGCTTCGGGTAGTCGGGCGTCTTCCCGCCGTCGCAGCGGAAGATCGCCGACGTATGCGAGCCGCCCTGCCACCAGGTGCCGTCGGAGAGGCCGAAGAACTTTCCGGGGTTGAGCGTGCGCTTCTTGTCCGCCACGGACCCCTTCGCCGCCGGGATGTCCTTCCCCCACTCCACCGCGCGGTGCCCCTTCGGGAGCGCGGGCAGGTTCTTCACGCCCTCGTACCATTCGAGGTCGACGGCGGGACGGCGGCCCTTCGCGGCGAACTTGAAGATGAGCGTGTCCTGCATCGGGAACACGTACGGGTTCCAGCCCTGGACGTCCTTGATCTGCACCTCCGTCGGGAGGCCAAGGTCGAAGAAGCGGTGCATCGTGTCCATCGTGTGCGCGCCCCAGTCGCCGAGGCAGCCGTTGCCGAAGTCGTACCAGCTGCGCCACTCGCCCTGCACGTAGTCCTTCGAGTAGTCGTGGAAGCTCGCCGTGCCGAGCCAGGTGTCCCAGTCAAGTCCCTTCGGCAGTTGCTCGCCCTTCGGGAAGGCGGCGACCTTGCCGTTCCACTTGTGCCAGCGGCGCGGATTGTTCATGTGCGCGACGAGGCGCGTGAGCTTCGAGACGTCGAGGATGCCCGTCTCGACGTAGTGCTTGAACTGATAGTAGTTGTTGCCCGAGTGTCCCTGGTTGCCCATCTGGGTGACGACGCCGTACTTGCGCTCCGCCGCCATCAGCAGCTCGCACTCCTCGAAGGTGTGGGCGAGGGGCTTCTCGGAGAAGACGCCGAGTCCGCGCTTCATCGCCGCCATGAGGGCGGGGAAGTGCGAGAAGTCGGGATTCATCACGGCGACGGCGTCGATCTTGCCGTCCATCGCGTCCAGCATCTTGCGGAAGTCGCGGAAACGGGGCACGTTCGGGTACTGCTTGAGCGCGGCGACGCACTGCTTGCCGTCAAGGTCCGTGTCGCAGAGCGCGGCGATCTGGACGATGCCGGTCTTCTCGAACTCCCGGATGTCGTTCCAGGCCTGCTGGCCGATGCCGACACACGCAAGGCGCACCTTGCCGTCCGGGCACTTCGCCGTCGTGCAGGCGCCGATGTACGGGAACACGCCGGCGGCGAGCGCGGCCTTCATGAACGAACGGCGGGAGAACTGGAATGTCGGTTGATTTTTCATTTTCGTTTCCTTGGATTTAGGTCATGGGACAGATAAAGGGAAGTCGGGCGCGACGTCCTCGGCGCGCCGCGCGGTCGTCGGGCGCGATACCTGGTAGGGCGCGACGTCCTCGGCGCGCCGCACGGCCTCACTCCTTCCCGAGGACAAGGTAGTCCTCCGCGGGGATGGCACGGCCCTCGAACGTGTAGGGCGAAGTGCGGTAGTTCGTGACGAGGCGCGTGCCGTCCTCCCACTCGGTGAGGAAGACGTCGGCGGCGAGCCGCGCGTGGCGGCGCATGTACTCGAACTGCAGGTGGCTGAGGGGGGCCCAGATGTCCCAGCCGGCCTTGATCTTCGCGACGGAGGCGCGCAGCTCTTCGTCCGTCGCGCAGCCGAGGTCACTCTTGCCCATCCAGTCCGTCCCGTCGTCCACGAACTTCGAGTAGAAGTAGAAGTTCGGGCGACCGCCGTATTCAAGCAGCTTGAGACGCGAATAGCGGTCCTGCGCCGTGAAGTTGACCGTCGTCGTGAACGGGTTGTTGACGATGATGCCGTTGTAGACGAGCTGCCAGACGGGCAGCATCCCGTCGACGAGACCCTTGTTCTTCGCGCGCGGGTCGCCGAAGGACGCATAGAGCACCGAATCGAGCGAGCCGGCGAAGTGGTCGAGCGAGCCCTCCGACGCGAAGCCGCCGAAGAACGCGCGCGCCGTCTCCGCGCTCCGCCCCCACCACGCGGCCGCCTCCGCGCGGCTGAGCGGGTGGCGCGGGTCGTTGCAGACGGGCGCGAGGAGGATCGTCACCACGTCGAAGTACCCCATCCCCCGGAAGCCGAGCGCCGCCATGCGCGGCATCTCGCGCGAGGACCAGAACTCCCACGCGCGCTGCGGGCAGATCTGGAACTGGCGTCCGCCGCCCCAGAACTGGCTGTGCGCCTGCGCGGGCTCGCCCTTGTCGTTCTTGATCAGGTACTCGATGTCCCAGTTCTCGGCGATGCGGTAGGCGTCGCGGAAGTTGGCGTGCGGCACGATCAGGTAGCCGCAGTCCTGCGTGTCCTTGATGCACCGGCGCAGCTTCGCCTCGCCGCCGAGCGCCGGCTCGACCGGGAACGACTGCGGCCAGCGCCCGTCGTGCCCGCCGATGTTCCACCCCACGAGACAGAGTTCGGCCCTGCCGACGCCCTGGCGCTTCAGCTCGCGCGCGATGTCGCCCACGCGGTCGAACGTCACGGCCACCCGCTTGATCGCGGGCTCGTTCTCGGGCACCTGCTCCGGTACCGGGCTCGGCACCGGCTTCCACGCCTGGCGGATGCGGATCTCGGGCGCCGCGACGGCGTACTTCAGGGCGTCGTTCCCCTTCACGCGCTCCTTGAACGGCTTCACCGCGCCCCGTTCGAGCTGGTACGCCCGGTACGCGCGCGCCATGCCGCTGTAGTCCGCCGCGTCGCCCGTGAGCGTGCGCCACTCGATCGCGAAGTCCTCGTAGGGCGCACTGCACTGCTCCTCGTTCAGCACGCAACTCTGGCGGTAGACGCCGTTCCGCGCCGTCACGCGCGCCGTGAAGTAGTACTTCAGGCCCTTCACGAGCGCGACGTAGGTCTTCGCGGGCGTCTTCATGCCGAACATGGACATCGACGGCCAACTGCACGAAAAGTCCCCCTTCTCGCAGCGGAACGTGCCGTACTGCCCCGTGGGGACGACCCAGTAGCCCGCATCGCCCACCTTCGCCGTCGCGAAGTCCGGCGTCACCGCGAGGCGCTTCGCGCCCTTCGCCCGGATCGCCGCGCGCGGCAGCGCGAACGCCGTCACGCCGTCCCTCTCCGCCACCTGCACGCGCTCGATCTCGGTCTTCCCGTTCTTCAGCGTCCACGCCAGCTCGATCTCCACGCCCGACGCGGCGACCACCGCGCAGACGGCGAGCGCGCCCGCCACAAAAGCCTTCTTCGTCATTCTACCGTTCCTCCATCTTGGCCTTCTGGGCGAACTTCGCCTTCACGACCGGCACGACGGCCTTCGGACGGCGGAAACCGTCGTAGAGCCCCGCAAGGTTCTGCGCAAAGGGCTTCGTGCGGATCGTCGCGCCGCCCCGGTGGTAGCTGCGCGCGTCCGTGAACTGCCAGATCGTCATGCCGGTGATCTCGGGGTGGGCGAAGACGACATCCAGCACGTCGCCGACGTACTCGGCCTCGAACTCCTCCGTCCACTGCGCCCCGGCGGGGTCGTGATGCCCGTAGACGCCGCACGTGCCCATCTCGGCGACGATGATCGGCTTGTGGGGGTAGAGCCTGCGGAAGCGCGAAACGACCTTGTCGACGTCCTCCTTGATGAGGCGGCGCAGGTTCGCGGGGTCGCCCGCGTCGCTCCCGATCCAGCCCGGATAGGTGTTGAAGGCGACGAGGTCCGTGTTCGCGTTCGCGATGTCGCTGCCGTTTTGGCAGCAGGCGTAGGTGACGAGCCGCCCGCTGTCCTCGGCCCTGATCGCCGCGATGAGCTTGTCCGCAAGCGCCTTACCGGGCTTCGAGCCGGACGCGAACTCGTTCATGAACGCGAAGATGATGACGGACGGGTGATTGAAGCTGGCGCGCACCATCTCCCGCGTCTCGATCAGCTGCTCGGCGATGAACGTCTCGTTCGTCAGCTCATACGACGACATCTTGCCGCCGTGGCTGCCGTTCCCCCAGCCGAGCGACTCCTCCCACACGAGGACGCCCATCTCGTCGCAGTAGTCGAGGAAGCGCTGCGCCTGCTGGTAGTGGCAGCCCCGGAAGAAGTTCCCGCCGAGCGCCTTAAGGTTCTGGATGTCCTCGACCATGAGCGCCTCGGGCGTCGCCGCGCCGAACTGCGGGTGCGACTCGTGGCGGTTCGCCCCCTTCAGGTAGAGCGGTCTGCCGTTGAGCCAGAGCCGCCGGTCCGCCGCCTTGATCTCGCGGATGCCGAAGCGGACGGCGACGGGCGTCGCCGCGCCGTGCGCGAGGGCGACCGTGTGGAGGTTCGGGGACTCGGGCGACCAGAGTCTGAAGTGCGGCACGCGCACCGTCGCGCGCGCGTTGCGGAACGCCGCCTGGACGGCGTTCGTGCCGTCGAAGACGAGCGTCGCGTCGAAGTCGGCGTCCTTGAAGTTCACGGCCTCGATCTCCACCGTCCCCGCCCGGTAGTCGCGCGTGCGCACGAAGAGCGTGCGGTTGTCGAAGCGCAGCGACACGCCGTGGTAGAAGCCGCCGAAGAGGTAGAAGTCGTAGTAGGGGCGTGCGAGGCGCAGGGTCTCCCAGTCGAAGCGGTTGTCGAGCGCGGCGAAGAGCGTGTGCGTGCCGGCGGCGAGCGGACCAGTCTCCAGCTCCAGCCGCGCGTAGGGATAGGGGTGCGTCCCGAGGTCCCGGCCGTCGATCTGGAAGTGGCCGACGAGCCCCATGCCGTCGACGACGAGCCAGGCGTTGTCCACCGCCCGGTCGAGCGTGAACGTGCGGCGGTAGAGGCCCGTCCCGCGCTTGCAGAGCCACTGCGGCATCATGTCGTAGCAGCCCGGCACGGCCATGCGGTCCGTCGCGGCAAACGCGGCACCCGCCGTCTGGGCCGGCGCCTTCCCCTCCTCGAAGCGGAACTCCCACGACCCGTTCAGGTCGAGGACCGCCGCATGAACCATCGTTCCGGCCGCGCAGAGCGCCGCCCCGATCATCGCAGTGACATGTCTCATGCGGGCCAGTATACCATATTTCGGAGTGCGGGGGGGCGGCCCGGCGGCCGATCAGGAAACGGCCGCGCAGGAGCGCGGCCGGCTTGTCGGACGCCACGCGCCGAACGAGACCCGGAACGGGAGGGACGCGCTCCTGCGCGTCCGCATCCGCCCCTCCGCGTTCCCCCTACCGGCGGGCGCACATGTCCTGGAACACCGCGTAGGCGCGGCGGTCGGCCGTCAGCTCGGGGTGCCAGGCGAAAGCGAGGCTGTTGCGCCAACGTACCGAGGTGGGCTGTCCTTCGAAGGAGGAGAGGACATCCACGCCGGGGGAGACCTGGGTGATCGCCGGGGCACGGATGAAGGTCATCGGCACGTCGGCGAGACCGTTCCAGGTCCCCGTCGTGGTGAAGCTGCCGAGCTGGCGGCCGTAGGCGTTGCGCCGCACGGTGACGGGAAGGCAGCCAAACCAGGTGGTTGGGTCGTCCGCCAGCCGTTCGGCGAGGAGGATGAGGCCTGCGCAGGTCGCAAAGACGGGAAGGCCGGCTTCGATGCGCGCGCGCAGCGGCTCGAAGAGGCCAAGGTCCTTGAGAAGCTTGCCCTGAACGGTCGATTCGCCGCCTGGGAGGACAAGCCCGTCCATCGGACGGTCGAGATCCCGAAGCTGGCGAATCTCGAACGTGCGCGCCCCCGCACCGGCGAGGGCGCGCGCGTGTTCGATGAAGGCGCCCTGTACGGACAGAATGCCGATTGTCATCGTCTGTCTTTCCTGTTGCGTCCGCCCGTGGGCGTCTTACTTGCCGCGCTCTTCCATGATCGTCTGAATCTCGTCGGCGTTGATGCCGACCATCGCCTCGCCGAGGTTCTCGGAGAGCTTGGCGAGGAGCTTCGCGTCCTGCCAGTTGGTGACGGCCTGGACGATGGCGGCGGCACGCTTGGCGGGGTCGCCGCTCTTGAAGATGCCGGACCCGACGAACACGCCCTCGGCTCCGAGCTCCATCATGAGCGCGGCGTCCGCCGGGGTCGCGACGCCGCCGGCGGCGAAGTTGACGACGGGAAGCCTGCCCGTGCGGTGGACTTCGCGCACGAGGTCGAGCGGCGCGGCGAGCGCCTTCGCGGCCTCGTAGAGTTCGTCTTCGCGCAGCGCGGCGATGCGGCGGATCTCGCTCTGCATCTTGCGCATGTGGCGCACGGCCTGGATGACGTCGCCCGTGCCGGGCTCGCCCTTCGTGCGAATCATCGTGGCACCCTCGCCGATCCGGCGCAGGGCCTCGCCGAGGTCGCGCGCGCCGCAGACGAAGGGCACCTTGAAGGCGCGCTTGTCGATGTGGTAGAGGTCGTCGGCGGGGGAGAGCACTTCGCTCTCGTCGATGTAGTCGATCTCGATCGCCTCCAGGATGCGCGCCTCCGCGACGTGGCCGATGCGGCACTTGGCCATCACGGGGATGGAGACGGCGTCCTGGATGCCCTTGATCATGGCGGGGTCGCTCATGCGGCTCACGCCTCCGGCGGCGCGGATGTCGGCGGGGATGCGCTCCAGCGCCATCACGGCGCAGGCGCCCGCCGCCTCGGCGATCTTCGCCTGTTCGGGCGTCGTCACGTCCATGATCACACCGCCCTTGAGCATCTGGGCGAGATTGCAGTTCACTTCGTTGCGTTCGTTCATGGTCAATTCTCCTGTTTGGAACCAGTCGGAAAGTCTACCACGTCCCGGACGTACATACAAATGGATAATTGTATGGATTGCAATGTTCCGCCTCGACACGCGAAGGATCCGCGCCCTCACGGCTCGGCGCGCGGCGTCCGACAACCGGGAGAGGCACTGCTGAACAAACGAGGGGGCCGGACGCTGATGCGCCCGGCCCCCGCCGCGTACATGTTCGACGTGTTGCCTTACTCGTAGTCGACGACGCTCGCCCAGTGGAGGAGCAGGTCGAGGTTCTTC
>OIWT01001736.1_pt1 | contig 24702 bp, 18 predicted proteins | sample 1587701 | NCBI WGS metagenome assembly OIWT01 (sample SAMEA3888904, study PRJEB22519) | human gut metagenome | biome: human gut; feature: human-associated habitat; material: faeces | place: Denmark | collected 2009
TTTATTGCTTATTATCCGCACCCAAAAAGTTGCATTTATAAGTTGAACTCAAGTGATAAAGGGAAGCAGCGATGTGAAAGGCGGCGACCTCACGCTGAGTAACAACGGCGTGGGCAACCTCGACATAACTTTCAAAGGCAACGGCATGAAGATAACCTGCGGAGGCACGGGCAGCATAAACGCCGACGTGGACTGCAAAAGCGTGGAAGCCTCGAACAACGGCCCTTGCGGCATAACAATAAAAGGACGTGCGGACGTGCACAAAATACAAAGCAACAAGTGGGTGGGGAAGATAGATGTTTCCAACCTCGGCAAGTAACACCCTGCGGCAGCCACGTACGGCCTGCACGCACAAATATTTGACAATGAAATCATTCGCTATACTGACTTCTCTTATGCTGGCGCACGCCGCAAGCCTCGCCGCGCAAGCGAACCACCCTGCGCCTGCGGCGGGGGACGGCAAACCGGCATATATCGAAACCCTGGATTACAAAGGCTTCACCGGCGTGCACAACAGCGGGAACGTGGATGTAATATACACCGCGGGCAAGGAATATTCCGTCACCGTCGAAGAGCGCGGCACGGCCCGCAGCACGGTAAGGCTCGAAGAGGGGACGATAACCGTGTCCTCCCCCGCGAGCGGCGGCGACGCCGAAGGCAAGTGCGTAACCACGCTGCGCATAACGGCTCCCGCGCTCGAAACGTTGGAGAACTACGGCAACATGCAGCTCACGTGCGGAGGCAATCAGCCCGGCACCCTTGAGATAGAGAACTACGGCAACATGCAGCTCACGTGCGGAGGCAATCAGTCCGGCACCCTTGCGATAGAGAACTACGGCAACATGTCTTTTGCTGTCGACAGCCTTTCGGCCGACAGAGTGTTGCTCGAAAACAGCGGGAACATAAAGGCGGACGTTTCCAAACTCCACGTGCGCGGCTTCGTCGTCGAAAACAACGGAATGCTTGACGGCCGGATAACAGCCGAGGCACTGACGCTTGACTTTGAGAATAACGGAAAGAGTACGCTCGAAGCCGATTACAAAGGCGGGAAAGCCACCGTAAGGAATTGCGGCGACAGCAAACTGTCGCTGCGCGTGGACTGCGAAACGCTCAATGCCAACAACAGCGGCCTGAGCGAGATGACCTTTTCGGGCACTGCCGACAATGTGCGCATTGACGGCGCGGGCAGGTCGAAGGTAAACGTTTCACAACTCAATAACTTTTAACCTAAAGGCGTACACGTCTACCGCCACATCCCACACGTCCGGCATGATGACCCGAGAACAGTTTGAACACGAAACGCTGGTGCTCCGTCCGCGCCTTGTCGCAATAGCCGACGAGATTACCGGCAGCCGCGACGAGGCCGAAGACACCGTGCAGGACGTGCTGTTGAAGCTGTGGGGCATGATCGGGGAACTGAACCCGCCCGTCGAGGCGTTTGCATGCGTGGTGACGCGCCATGCCGCCTTAGACCGCCTGCGCGCAGCAGGCACGCGACGCGAGCAACGGCTCACACCGGCCGACGACCGCGCCGTCGAAAATAGTGCCGACCCGAGGGCGGAACGCATGTTCGAGGTAATGGCCACGCTGCCCGACATGCAACGGGCGGTGTTGCGCATGCGCCTGGCCGAGAGCATGGAATTTAACGAGATAGCGCGGCTTTTGCATACCTCGGAGCAGAATGTGCGCCAGATATTGAGCCGCGCGCGCAAAGCCGTAATGAAAAAATACACCGGTAAATGAGAATAGTAAAATCCATATTCACAAAACGCAGGACGCAGGAACTGCAACGGCTCGTAGACCGTTACTTAGAGGGCGGAACAACGCTCGACGAGGAGCGGCAGCTGTTTCGCGCGTTTGCTTCGGGGCGCTATCCCGCCGAGCTCGAGGAATTCGCCGCCATGTTCCGCGGCTGCGCCGCCGTGGCCGGCATTAAGCCCGAAGAGGTACGCACACCGGCGCGCCGGCGGATTATAAGAATAGCCCTTACGGCCACGACGGGAGTGGCGGCAGCCGTGCTGCTGTGCCTTACGCTTGCCACCAACATGCGCCGGGCCGAGCTGGAACGTGTTTACGGCGGGAGCTACGTGATTGTGAACGGCGAACGCATTGACGACCTCAGCAAGATTATGCCGCAGATTGAACGCACGCTGGCCGACGCCAAGGCCGTTGAGCGGCGGATAGAGGAGAACGGGGTTGTGGAGCGTGTGGAAAACGACATGCTCAACGATATTTCCGACCCTGCAGAGCGGGAGATGATAAGGCAACTCATAAGCAACTGACATCATGAAAAGAATACTCATAACCCTGCTGCTGGCTGTGTGCGCCGTGGTTACTGCCGCCGCACAGAACAGGATAGACAAGCTGACAAGCGAATTCTCGAGTTCGGGCGGAAGCTATACGTCGGTAGTGGAGCGCAATCCCGACACGCGCAAGATAAGGAAAGTGGTCAAGGAGCTGACGATGGACCCGTCGCCGTCGGTGAAGAAACGCTTCGAGCAGGCGTTTCGCGACGAGGGGAAAAACTGGACGCTCATAAACCTGAACCAGAACACCGACAAGCATACAATGATACTGACGGTGGAAACCAAGGAATCGACGTGCGTCTACATGATGCGCGGGCGCGACAGCAAGGGGCGCAACCGCCTTGTAGTAACAATAATCAAAACTTTTAAATAATCCCACCCGCGGGGCGGCATGGCCGTCCTGCGGGTTTTCGTGTGCCTTTGCGGTGAACCGTGCCGCAAAGGCTGCACCGTGAATGTGCGTTCCGGCAGACTGACTTGCATTGCCGGAAGCCGAAATCCGGAGCGGGGCAAAGTGTTAAAACGTGAAAAGTGTTTTTTACCCCTCTCTGAGAAAAGAAAAAATACAAGGCACATAATTCAAAATAGGTCGGACATATTTTGAATTTTCTCGGACATATTTTCCGCCCCTCGCAAACCCGCATGAATAAAGGGCTTTGCCCGATTGTTAAATGCAGACAAAAACAGAGGGCCGCAACGGGGTATTTTCGGAGTCTGCCCGTTGCGGTAAAATTAGCCGGACACGGCTTTGCGCTAAGGCGGCTATTTTTTAATTTTGGGCAGCACTAAAAATCATAACGATGAAACGACAACTTGTTATTACCGCCGCAGTGCTGCTCTTTGGCTGCGCCGCGGCATTTGCACAGAAAAAGGTTTCGATATTGGGCGACTCGTATTCCACGTTCCAGGGATATGTAACGCCAGGGAGCAATGACTGCTGGTATTTCGGCAACGGCAAGAACGCCGACAGCCGCAACACGCTGGAAACGGTGGAGCAGACATGGTGGTACCGCCTTGTGCACGGGCACGGAATGGAGCTCGACGTGAACAACTCATGGTCGGGCACGACGGTGTGCCTAACCGGCTACAGGGGCGAGGACGCGTCCGACCGCGCGTTCATCACCCGCATGTTCAACCTCGGAAATCCCGACATTATATTGGTGTTCGGCGGCACGAACGACAGCTGGGCCGGGTCGCCCGTGGGTGAGTACCGTTACAAGGACTGGAAGAAAGCGGATTTGTACGCCTTCCGCCCGGCGTTTGCCTATATGCTCCACAGCCTGCAGCGGCTGTATCCCGACACCGAGGTTTACTGCATTACGAACTCCGAACTGTCGGACGCGATAACAGGGTCGATTGACACCATTTGCCGTCATTATGGCGTTAAGAACATAATGCTGCACGACATACACAAACAGGGCGGCCACCCGTCGGCCGAAGGCATGGAAAGCATAAGCCGGCAGGTGTGGGACGCCATAAGCGGCAACTGAAAAGTCTCTGCCAGGATACGCAGAAAAGCCTCCCTACCCTTCACGGGCGGGGAGGCTCATAATAACTATCATGAAAAATGACTTATTGAAAAACGAAGAATCCGTCTCACGACGAGTGAAGAATTTTCGTTCTGTGATGGTTATTTCTTGAACTCGAGTGTTTTTTGCCTGAACGGTATGGGGTAGTTCGTTATCCACACCTCGGGCTTGAGATCGGCGCCTTCGAACGAAAGTGCGTAGACTTCGAGTTTTTTGCCTTTCATGTCGGGCGTAAGAGGAATGTAATACGTGTAGTTCTGGTCAGTGTCGGCGTTGCGGTACTCCCACGGGTTGCATGTGTACGAGGGCGCGCGGTCGGGGCAGCCCACGTAGCGGCCGTCAATCTTCATTGCCGCCCACGCAGCTTCGCGCCCGTGCTTGCCGTTGATAGCCACGCAAAGGTAAGCGCCCTTGTCGAATTCGTTGATAGTAAATTCGCTCTTCCACGCGTGCCTTGCCGAAGCTCCCGCCCATCCGTATTCGCGGAACAGGTTGCTTGCGTGCCATTTGCTGCGGTCAACTTTCTGGCCGTTCCTTATGCCGGTTATCTCGCTCATGCGGAGCGGGCAGTTGCTCAGGCGAACGTAGCGGAATGCGCCGGCTTTGCTGACATCGATAACCGAGCGCAGACCCAGACGGAACGATATGGTCTTCCAGTTCACAAGGTCGGACGATACGTGCAGGTAGTCGCCCTCTTCTACCGTGTAGGGAGCCATGGAGAATTCATCGGGAAAATCTATTACAAGTTCGTCGAGCTCGACGTTCTCGCCCAAGTCGAGGTACATTGCCGACTGGTTGTTCATTCTGCGGTCGCCGTGGCGCATACGTATCGAGAAAAGCGTGCCCGGGTCGTCGTCAAATAGGTTCTTGTCCCACAAGTCGCGCATCTTGAATGTTTCCTGGTTGAAGAATGCGTCGCGCGCGGCTTTTACCTGCGGAATTTTCGTTTCGCCGGAGCGGAGGAGCGAGCGCACCTCGAGCGCGTTGTTGTCGGCGGCGAAGCATGTGGCGTAGTAAAGCGAGTTGGCGTCGGCGGGAACGTCGCACGCTGTCATTGCGGGAAGCTGGCGGTGGTAGTTTTCCTTGAGCGGCGTTCCGGCGAACGACACTTTCATCGAGCCGCCGCGGGCGAGCGATTTGGCGCGCTTGCCGTCGATTGTTGCATTTGAGAAGCGTGCGCTTCCTTTCTCTACTTTTACGTTGTACGACTTGCCTGGCATTCCGAGCAGTTTTATTTCAACATCGTCGCCTGCCTTGTCGTTTATTATATAATAAGGTATGCCGCTCAGGGCTACTTTGTCTTTCTCGGGCTGCGTGGTGACTTTTACGAGTGCGGCGCGGAAGGGCAGCACCTCCACTTCAATTTCGGAGCCGTACTTGTGTGAGCCGAGGTCGTAGACATACGGGTGGTAAAGTCTTACCTTGACGTTGCGTTTTCCCTTTTTCAGGCCTAACTCGTCGCCGAGTCGGATTTTGTATTTCACGGGATTCCACGACAGGTTGCGCAGTGTGATGAAGCGTGTGCCTTCGTCGCCGCGGCTCAGGGCTTCTGGGCCGTATGAGGCTTCGGGCAGGCGCACCGCGTTTACGAGAATGTCGCGGTATGTGCGGTGGAGGTTGAAGATGAATGCGAGGTAGGGGAATTCATCGTCGCGCAGGAACCAGGGATTGGCGTATATCTCGGGGGCGAGTATCATCTCGCGGCCGAAGGACTGGAGGATGAGGTCGTCTTCCCAGTAATCGAGGCATGAGGAAAGGCATACGCCGTGGTCTTCGGTGAGGCGCGTGAGGTTTTCAGGCGCTTTGCGGCTTATTGCCTGGCCGCGGTGGTGCGGGGCTGTCATGCTGTTGGTCATGAACACGTCGATGTACGTTTCTTCGCCGCCCATGAGGAAAGTGGTTGAGTGGCGCACGCCCGGGCCGAGGTCGAGGCGGTGGTTAAGAAGCACGAAATCGGGCGAATATTTCCTTATCTCGGTCATCATCTTGTCGAAGTCGTCGTATTTTTCCTTGCGCAGCTGCCCGCAAACGGCATCCATCTTGAAAAGGCCGAAGTTGTAGTCGCGCACGAGCCCTATCATCATGTCGGAGCGTTCCTTGGCTTCCTCGGGTGTGTCGCCAAAGCCGTCGGGCCCGCACCAAACGCCGAGGCGTGTGTTCATTTTTGCCGCCTGTTTGCTCAGCGGGCCGAAGCCTTCGGGAAAGTAACGCTTGAAACGCTCGCTTTTCGTGCTGCCGTAGATTTTTGCACCGTCGAGTGCCCCGGCATCGAAAGCATATATGTCGAGTTCCATGCCGTAGGTGTCGTGCAGCCATTGGAAGAAGTCGAGGTTCTTGCTCGTCTGCTCGGCCGTAGCTCCTTCGTTGGTGTTGTTTATCCACGAGAAGTACTCCGAGTGCGACGGGGTCTTTTCGGTTGCTCCGCCCTGCGGCGTTTGCGCGTGCAGGCCGGAGAAAACGCCGGCCGCTACGAGCGCAGTAAAAAATAATTTTCTCATATACAAGTTGTTGAATTGGTGTTTGAGGTTTGGAAGCGTAAAAATAAGAAAAACAATTAAAAAATCAAAAACTGTACGTCGTTTTTAAACATTTGAGAAGTAAAATTTTATGCCCATGTAGGAGCAAGAAAAAAACAGGTCGGACATATTTCGAAATACAAGGCACATATTTTAAAATATGTCTGACATATTTTTTGCCCTGTCAAAGCAGGGGTTCGGAAATACGGACAAAACTGTACGTTTTTTTGCCGAATGGTACAACAGGCGGCTGCTGGACTTTTCTAAACAGTATTGTAACACTGTTGTAGGAAAGTCATAACACCGTTGCAACACAGCCGTAACACAGGCGGCGTAATTTTGCACCTGAAAATTTAATGTCAGTAAACGTAAACATATTATGATGCCTGTGAGGAATGTAGTGCTTGCGTTTTTGTTTTTGATGATGTGTGCAAGCACGGCAACAGCCCAAAAAATTATCGGAAAAGTAATAGACAAGAAAACGCGTGAACCGTTAATAGGCGCGTCGGTATCGGCCGAAGGCACGCAGAAGACGGCCATAACCGGAATGGACGGCAGTTTCGTGTTCGACAATATGAGAGGGGCGGAGTACATACTGGCCGTGAAGTACATATCCTATAAACCTCTGCGTATTGAGCATGTGAAGCCTGCAGGCGGCGGAGTGAACGACACTGTGCTGGTGGAAATGGAAACCGACGAGCAGAAATTGCGTGGAGTGTCAGTTACGGGTGTAAGGCGGCGCGATACCGAAACAGCCATGCTGCAGCAGATAAAGAGCGGGCATACTATTGTGAGCAACATATCGGTGCAGGAAATAAAGCGTTCGCAGGACTCCAATGCGGGCGAGGTGATTCGCCGCATACCGGGCGTTAGCCTCATAGACGAGAAGTTCGTTATGGTGCGCGGCCTGTCGCAGCGATATAATAATGTGTGGATAAACGGCGGAGCCGTGCCGAGTTCCGAAGCCGACTCGCGCGCTTTCTCGTTCGATATAATACCCAGTTCGCAACTCGACAACCTCGTGATAGTAAAAACGCCCGACGCCGAATACCCGGCCGACTATTCTGGAGGCTTCATAATGATAAACACCAAGGATATTCCCGCCGAAAACTCTTTCGAGATAACGGCCGGCGGGTATTGGAATGACGCAACGCATTTCTCGAACTTCAAATACAACAAGAATTCCGCTACCGATTTCCTGGGCTTCGACGGCGGGCTGCGCAGCCTCGAAGGCGGCATACTCGGAAAGCTCAAACCTATTGGAAGCAACGGAACAGACCTGCTGCACAACGGACTGAACAACAACTGGCGCATAAAAGGAATGAGCCCCGTGGGAGACCTGAAACTGTCGGCCAACTGGAACAGGTCGTATAAGATAGGCGGGTACAAGCTGGGTATGATTGCCGCACTTAACTATACGAACGAATACCGCACTTACGACAACATGCAGAACAACCTGTTCGGCGTGTATGACGCGCATAACGACCGCTCCAATTACCTGCGCCATTCGGTGGACGACCAGTATAACAACAACGTGCGCGTTGGTGCGATGTTTAACGTAACACTTCTTACGCCCGATAAAAACAACAAATTCCAGCTGCGCAACATATTCAACCAGCTCGGTAATTCGCGATATACATGGCGCGAGGGTATTTCGGCCCAGTCGAACCAAGAGCGTTCGGCAGAATATTATTACCGCAGCCGCACGACATATAACGGGCAGCTTACCGGGCGGCATACCTTCAAGGATGATGAACTGAATTGGAACTTCGGCTATGCCTATGCCAACCGTCACATTCCCGACCGCAGGCGCTACCTCGTCGACGACGCACTAGAGAGCGGAGTTTTTGCACTTACAAACGGAAACGACATATCGCGCGAGTGGACACAACTCGATGAACATATCGTATCGCTCAACGTTAGTGATGAACACAAATTCACCTTTGGCTCGTGGCAACCTGTGCTTAAGGCCGGGGCATACGGCGAATACCGTACCAGAGAATACCGCACGCGCGAGTTCATATACACATGGGATGTGGCCGATAACAGCCTGCCGCAAGGATTCAGGCAAATGGATATGACTGAGTTTCTGAGCAACAGCGAATACTTCGGCGCCGACAAACTCTATTTGTTAGAACAGATGAACATGCGCAACAACTACCGCGGCAACAACATTCTCGGTGCAGGATACCTGGCTGTCACATTGCCTGTTGGAAAACTTGACGTGCGCGCCGGAGTACGTTTCGAACACAATGACATGGAACTCATCTCAAACACGCGTGACAACGAGAAGAGCGAGATGAGCCGCCACTATAAGAGCGATGATTTCTTTCCTTCGCTCAACACCACTTACAGGTTCAACGACGAGCATCAGGTAAGGCTGAGCTACGGGCGCACCATAAACCGCCCGGAGTTCCGCGAGGTATCTTCCTCTGTGTTCTATGATTTTGACTTGGCCTCAAGCGTACAAGGAAACACCGAACTCAAGAACTGTTACATCGACAACATCGACGTGCGCTACGAGTTCTATCCTTCGCGCGGCGAAGTTGTTTCACTCGCCGCCTTTTACAAACATTTCGATTCGCCTATTGAGTGGACTTACACCGTTTCGGGCGGCACAGATCTTATTTATTCTTATAAAAATGCGCGCTCGGCAAATACTTACGGCCTTGAGCTCGACATACGCAAGGACCTTTCATTTCTCGGGCTGCGCGGACTGGGATGGTCGTTCAACGGTGCATTGATAAAAAGTCGCGTGAAGTTCGCCCCCGGCTCTAAGGAAAAAAACCGTCCAATGCAGGGGCAGTCGCCCTACCTGGTGAATACCGGATTGTTTTACAAGAACGACCCTTTGCAGCTTAATGTCTCGCTGCTTTACAACCGCATAGGCAAGCGCATTATAGGTGTAGGCCGTTCGGAAGGCTCTACCGGAAGTGAAGACAACGCGCGCATTCCCGATTCATACGAAATGCCGCGCAATACGGTAGACTTCTCCGTAGCCAAGAACTTCGGGAAACACTGGGAGGTGCGTTTCAACATACGCGACCTGCTGGCCGAAAAGATTTACTACAAGCAGTTTGCCGACGTAACCTACGGCGACGGCTCTAAGAAGGAAGTGGAGCAGATTACCCGCAGTTACAAGCCGGGCCGCAACTTCGGGCTGTTCGTATCCTACAAATTCTGAAAAAACATATACACATAACGAACAATGATGTTTAACAAACTAAAAGACATGAACAAGAAATTTATTTTCGGATGCTTGAGCGTCCTTGCAATGTCATTCGCCATGACAAGTTGCAGCGATGATGACAACGGCGGCAATAATGGAAATTACAACTGGAGCACAGACGGCGGCCTCAGGGCTTGCGACCACATCCTCTTCTCGAACGGTAAAGAAAACGAGCAGGGAACGGAAATCGGTAACGGTGACCAGGAATTCGTGTTCACCGGCAACCAGACACTTAAAAAAGGAACATACCTGCTCAAAGGCTGGGTGTATATTGCCGACGGCGCCGTGCTTACCATCGAGCCGGGAACCGTAATTAAAGGTGACAAGGATACCAAGGCTGCCCTCATAGTCGAGCGCGGAGGCAAGCTTTACGCGCAGGGCACATCAACCGAACCAATTGTCTTTACTTCGGAACAGGCCAAGGGCAATCGCCGTCCCGGCGACTGGGGCGGCGTAATTCTCTGCGGAAAGGCAGTGAACAACCAGGAGGAAATGCAAATCGAGGGCGGCCCGCGCACCAAGCACGGCGGCAGTAACAATGCCGACAACTCGGGTGTGCTCAGCTACGTGCGTATAGAGTTTGCCGGTTATCCTTTCCAGCCGGACAAGGAGATAAACGGCCTTACGCTCGGCTCGGTAGGCAGCGGCACGAAAATCGACCACGTACAGGTTTCGTATTCCAACGATGACTCGTTCGAGTGGTTCGGCGGAACGGTTGACGCAAAGTACCTTATATCTTATAAAGGCTGGGATGACGACTTCGATACCGACAACGGTTTCTCGGGAAGGGTACAGTTCGGCCTCACGGTGCGCGATTCCAAGATTGCCGACAAGTCTTTGAGCAACGGTTTCGAGAGCGACAACTGCGCTGACGGTTCGGCTGTGTCACCTTATACCACTGCACAGTTCTCCAACATTACTTTTGTGGGCCCGAAACTTGATGCTTCTTTCCAGAATAACGTTGACTACATCACGGCCGGCTCGATGAACCCGAACAACGGTTCTGCCCTCGGCCTTTACCAGAGCGCAATGCAGATTCGCCGCAACAGCCGTCTAAACTGTTTCAACAGCATAGCGGTAGGCTATCCCGTGGGCCTTATCCTCGACAACGAGAAGGGCAATACCCAGGGTGCTGCAACCGGCAACCTTCTGAAACTGCAAAACATTTGGTTTGCAGGAATGGATATACTCGGGGCTGACGCAAACAAGTCGTTCAGCGACCACCTTGTTACCGGCTACGAGGATTCCGAGCCTGTTTATGACAACAGCAAGCCTTCGTTCTCGAGCACGTTCTTCCTTGCGCAGACTGGTAACCGCAACCTGACCGACATGTCCGACATGCAGATGAACGACAACGGGTACATGCCTATGAGCGGTAGCCCAGTGCTTACCGCAGCTTCGTTCTCGGGTATGAATAACTGGTTTACCAACGTAAGCTACATAGGCGCGTTCAACGCAGGCGATACCTGGGCAGAGGGTTGGACAAACTTCGATCCTGAGAATACGGATTATTAACATCGATTCCCGATTCCGGACTCCTGCCGGCGGAGAGTTGAGCAGCCTGCCGCGGGGCGGGAATCCGGAACCGCGGAAACGGGATTCTGAACTGTGTGAAATGTTAAAACGCGGAAAGTGTTTTTTCCTCCTCTCAGAGTAAAGAAAAAATACAAGGCAGGAATTTTAAAATATGTCTGACATATTTCGAAATATGTCAGACATATTTTTTGCCTTGTCAAAACCCGCATGAATAAAGGGCTTTCGCAAAATGTTAAATGCAGACATCGGCGGTCGGCCTTGCCGGGGCGGGCAGGTGGCGGCGGTTGCGGTTGCCTGATTTTGCGGAAATGCGGGTCTTGCAGCCTTATCTTATTGCCCGATGTAGCAAACGGAATGTAAAAACCCCCGTACATGATTGCTCATGTGCGGGGGTCGGCGTATGAAAAATGTTTAACAGTGTGTCATTTGCCTTGCGTGCCCGTTTATGTGCGGGTTGCGGTGGCGTCTTTACCTTTTAGCGTTTCCAGAAACGGTAGGTGATGTCCTCGCGTGTGCCGTCGGCTTTAATGCGGTACAGGCGCTGGTTGGTAGTCTCCTTGTTCAGCGGTCCGCGCTCGGGTATGTATGGCCCTATTTTCACGTAGTCGAATGCTGCGGGTTCAAAACCTTCCGGAAAATCGTTCTTCCCGGAATACCAGGCCGTGGCAAAACTGCCTTTGTAGTGCTCTTTTATGTATTTTGCAAGTTGTGCCACCCTTTGCGGGTCTCCGTCGCCGCCCATGAAACTGACACATGTTACTTCGCCCACATATTGCGCCAGCATTTCGTCGAGCGCCTTTTCGTCGAGCACGTTGCCAACGTCGTTGCGCAGGTAAGGGCTGTGGCAGCCCACGCAGTGGTTGGGGCAGAGCGACAGGTTGATTGCCAAGGTCACCTGGTCGGGGATTTCCTGGAATACAATGTCGTAGCCTACGTATTTAAGCATTCTCTTCTACTTTGGCCGTCTCGGGAGCATACTTCGGGGCGTCGTAGAAGCGGCGTGCGGCTTCCTTCTGCCTGTCCATCGAGAAGTTTGATACACGTTTCAGGTAGCCTATCACGCGTGTAAGGTAGTCGACGTTGTGGCTGTGGCATACGGGGCACTCCTTGAGGTAGCGCTTGTCGATGTGGCCGCAGTCGTTGCAAAGGGTGTTGGGTATGTTGAACGTAAAGTAGTTGCACCCCTCCTTGGCCGCCACACGCAAAAGCTGGCGGTACTGGGCCTTGCTCAGGTGCTCGTCCAGGTTCATGTGGAGCGCGGAGCCGCCTGTGAGGTGCTCGATGTATTTGCGTCCGTGCAGGCGGAATTTCTCGAGTATATGGGTGTTCGTATCCTCTACGATGTAGAAGTAGCTGTTGTAGCAGTCGCGCGGAACATAGTATCCGTCCTCGCGGTCCCAGCGCGCGTGTTTCACACCAACGTTCTCGGCCGGAATCATTTCGCAGTTGAACAGCACGTCTTTCGTGCGGTATTTCTTGTTATAGTATTCTATCGTGCCAAGTATGCCCTGCACGAAGTTAAGGTACTCTTCGTTGTCGGAGATAGTGAGCCCGAGCGATTCGGCAGCCTCTACCATGCCGTTTACGCCTACGGTGAGGTACTGGCGTGCGATGTTGATGTAGCCCGAGTCGAACAGCGGCAGCATTCCGCGCTTTTGCAGGTCTTTCAGGTTCTCGTTGTATGCCAGCTGCACTTTGTGCACGAGGTCTACCACGTCGGCCACGAAGTCGAGGTAAGGCTTGCCCTGGCGTGTGGCCTCTTGTACGCAGCGGTTAAGGTTGACGGTGAGCACGCTCTTCGAACCTGTCGACACGCCTCCGGCACCGAGCGTGTAGCTGAAACCGTTGTCCTGTATCTCGTTGCGCAGGCGGCAGCACGAAGCCAACGAATCGGCGTTGTCGCTCATGTATGTAAAGAACGAGTGTCCTTCGGAGTACATTTCGGCAGTGAAGTCGGCGTACTCCTTGTCTATCACGTCGCCGTCTTTTGTGAGAAGCGCCATCGTCTCGACCGGGAAAGTGAGCACGGTCTTTGTGCGTTCCTTGTTGAACCACTTCATGAAGCGTTTTTGGAGCCAGCTTACGGCGTTCCAGTCGGGCTGCGAGCCGTCGGGGTAGTGGAACTCGCCGAATATGCTCTCGAAATAATATTTGTCGTAGTAGGAAATGTTCCAGAATACGGCCTGGAAGTTACGTGCGCCGGTAGGCTGGTTGATGGAGTAGACCACTTGTTCGAAGCAGTCGGTAATGATTTTGTCGAGGGTGCGGTGGCGTTCCGACAGGTCTACTACCTCGTCGGCGCGCTTGTAGAAGTCCTCGCCATACTCCTGTGCTATGAAGTAGGCCATGTACATAAGGAATTCCGGCGTTGCGCATGCGCCGCTCAACATGCTCGAAACGATGAACACCATGTTGATGAACCCTCCGCAGAAGGACTTGAGGTTGGTGGGCCGGGTGGAATTGCCGCCAATGCTTTTTGTTCCTTCGAGCAGCCAGGGGTACATCGTTATGCTGGCGCAGTAGTTTGCCAGGCAGGTCTCGTCGTTTTTGTATATGAAGTGGTGTTCGAGCAGGTAGATGTACCGGTCGGCCAGTTCTTTGCCGTACATTTCCTTTATACGGTCGCACAGCAGGCGTCGGTTAAGACGTATGAAGTTCGACTTAGGCAGCTCGCCTATGAGCGTGGCTATGTTTTTGTTTTCCACGTTTGCGTTTGCGTCGTACTTGCTTCCGGTTGCGGGATTGGCTGCGTTGCAGTAGTCGATTAGGAATTTAAGTTTGTCGCGCACTTCGCGGTCTTCGAAATGGCGCTGCCTGTATAACATGAACGACTTGGCCGCCTTGAAATGCTTTTCGGCCATGAGAGCCACTTCCACTTGGTTCTGGATGTCTTCCACGCTCATGCCGTTGCAGAACTTGAGGTGGTCGAGCACGCGCTGTATGTCGTCGGCGCATACGGGGGTGTTTACTGATGCGAAAGCCTTCAGTATGGCGCTCTTTATCTTTTCGAGCGAGAAGCGTTCGGTTTTGCCGTCACGCTTGGTGATGTAGAATTGGTCGTAGCTCATAAGGTCTTTTCTTTTTTATAAATTAATTATTCGTTTCGTCTCGTTTTCAGTGTGCGGCTTTTACAGCCTTGCCGCCTGCCTGTAAAGGTGAATTGCCGAGCCTTGGGTTGAAAGTGCAGGTATTCAGAATATTATATATATTTACCTGTATTTCAGTAGTTTTGTTGGATTTCCTTGTGGCTCAGGCTTTGTCCGTATGTCGGCGGGTAACTGGTTGCAAAGATATATTTTTATATAATATTCCGCGCTTGTTTTTGTCAAAATATTTACGTTTCCGGGAAACTTTTTTCTTGCGGAAAAATAAAAAGTTTCCCGTTTTGGAAAACTTTCGTTTAATAAACTTGTGGTAAGTTTCTATGTTCGCAAACCTTATGCTCTTGCATTGGGCGTATGCAAAGTTACTCTCTTTTTTTAATGCGGCGTTGTGTTGGCGGCATATATTTTATAATGAATTTTTACGCCAGTTTTTTTACGCTTTTACGAGATTCGCGCGGAGTGTTGCCTGGGTGTGCGTAAAAGGGTGCGGAAGCGGACATTCCTGCCGGGAAAAGTGAAAACTCGTTTCCAGGCTATTGTGCCTCTCCGGGAGCAAATAAAAAATATGTCAGACATAATTTAAAATATGTCTGACATATTTTGAAAAAGGTCAGACGTATTTTCCGGCTCCTGAAAACCCGGTTGAAAATTGCGGCAAAAATGCAGACAGGTTCGGACCGGTCTTTGCGCTGCGGGGCATAAAAAATCCCGGCCGCAAAAAGCGGCCGGGACATTTCAGTGAGTATTGTTTATGAAGATTAATCAGAGTTTCGGGCCTGCTGCTACGAGAGCCTTGCCGGCTTCGTTGCTTTCGTACTTCTTGAAGTTCTTGATGAAGCGGCTTGCGAGGTCCTCTGCCTTCTTGTTCCACTCTTCAGCGCTTGCGTAGGTGTCGCGCGGGTCGAGGATGTCGGGGTTTACGCCCGGCAGCGCGGTGGGAACAACGAAGTTGAAGTAAGGTATCGTCTTGGTCTCGGCCTTCTCGATGGAGCCGTCAAGAATAGCGTCGATGATGGCACGTGTGTCTTTTATGGAGATACGCTTGCCGGTGCCGTTCCAGCCGGTGTTTACGAGGTAAGCCTTTGCGCCGTTCTTTTCCATCTTCTTAACGAGCTCCTCGGCGTATTTCGTTGGGTGGAGTTCGAGGAATGCCTGTCCGAAGCAAGCCGAGAACGTGGGCGTAGGCTCGGTTATGCCGCGCTCCGTGCCTGCAAGCTTGGCGGTGAAGCCGGATAGGAAGTAGTATTTTGCCTGCTCGTTGTCGAGAATCGAAACGGGGGGCAGCACGCCGAATGCGTCGGCCGAGAGGTAGATGACCTGTTTTGCGGCAGGGCCTTTCGAAATGGGCTTAACTATGTTCTTGATGTGGTAGATAGGATAGCTTACGCGAGTGTTCTCGGTAACGCTCTTGTCGGCAAAGTCGATTTTGCCGTTAGCGTCAACTGTAACGTTCTCGAGGAGTGCGTCGCGCTTGATGGCGTTGTAGATGTCGGGCTCTGCGTCTTTGTCGAGGTTGATGACCTTGGCGTAGCAGCCGCCTTCGTAGTTGAATACGCCTTCGTCGTCCCATCCGTGCTCGTCGTCGCCGATGAGTTTGCGCTTCGGGTCGGTCGAGAGGGTAGTCTTGCCTGTTCCGGAGAGGCCGAAGAATATTGCTGTCGATGTTCCGTCCATGTTGGTGTTGGCCGAGCAGTGCATGGAAGCTATGCCGCGGAGCGGGTTGAAGTAGTTCATCATCGAGAACATGCCTTTCTTCATCTCGCCACCGTACCATGTGTTGAGGATTACCTGTTCCCTTGATGTGAGGTTGAACACAACAGCTGTTTCGCTGTTAAGGCCGAGTTCCTTGTAGTTTTCTACCTTTGCTTTCGAAGCGTTGTAAACTACGAAGTCGGGCTTGAAGTTTTCGAGTTCTTCCTCGCTGGGGCGTATGAACATGTTCTTTACGAAGTGTGCCTGCCATGCAACTTCAACGATGAAACGCACGCAGAGGCGTGTTGCGGGGTTCGCGCCGCAGAAGCCGTCCATTACATAGAGCTTCTTGCCGGAGAGTTCCTTGAGTGCGAGGTCTTTCAGCACGTTCCAGGTTTCAACCGAAGCCTTTTTGTTGTCGTTCTTGTATTCGTCGGTTGTCCACCATACGGTGTCCTTGCTTGTTTCATCGTAAACGATGAACTTGTCCTTAGGCGAACGTCCGGTGTAGATACCAGTCATTACGTTTACAGCTCCGAGCTCGGTTTCCTGTCCTTTCTCGAAACCTTCGAGGCCTGCTTTGGTCTCTTCTTCGAAAAGGACTTCATAGGAAGGGTTGTGAAGCACTTCCTTTACGTTCTGAATGCCATACTGGCTCAAATCCAATTTTGCCATGTTAGTTGAAGTTTTATTTGTGATTGTAAGTTGTGTAATCTTTTTGCGGGGCGTTTTTGCAGGTTTCCCCGAAACCGTCACAAAGTTACTTAAAAGCGTGCGATGTCCTGTTTGTGACGATATTAATTGTTGTAGCCAAGTGTTAATTTTGTCATAAAAAGGGCGTTGTTCGAATCCTGTCCCCGCGTTTTGCAAATCATGCTTAGCAAAGGGCGCACCCCGGTGCATGTTTTGCCGTGCAGGCTGGGAGAGTGGATATTTATCCGCTCCAAACTGGATATTCATCCCGTTTTTGGCAGACAGGCGCACGGCCTTTTGTGACGGGCGTTTCGGGGGCCTGAAAATTAGTCAGACCTTTTTTAAAATTAGTCCGACCTATTTTAAAATATGTGCCTTGTATTTTTTATTTGCTCCCGGGGCGGTTTGAAGGTGCTGCAATGCGTCTGCCCTTTAGCGTGAATATGTATGCAAAACCGCCCGGCTCCTTGCTGGACGCCGGGCGGTCTGTCTGTTTTCCTCGAGGTCGGACCTTCTGCGTTTTATTTGCGCAGGCCCAAAGCCTTGACGATTGCGCGGTAACGGTTGATGTCGCGGTCTTTCAAATAATTGAGCAACGCGCGGCGTTTGCCTACCAGGCGAACGAGAGCCCTTTCTGTGTTATGATCTTTACGGTTGGCTTTCATGTGTTCCGTCAAGTGGGAGATACGGTATGAAAATAATGCCACCTGTGCTTCGGGTGAGCCGGTGTCAGTATTCGACTTTCCGTATTGTCCAAAGATCTCTTTCTTTTTAGCTGGGTCTAAGTACATAAGAAATGTTTGATAATGAAATGTGAATTAAATTTGCCGCATTTGCTGCAAGCGGGTGCAAATTTAGGCATTTGCCTTTAAATAGCAAACTTTAAACAGCATTTTGTGTGCTTTATGCCTTGTTTTCATTGAAATGGGGCGCGCATACCCTGCTTTTGTGCGTAAAAAAACGTAATTTTGCAGCGGTTTTAACAAGGATATATTTTAAATGCAAGACATTCGAAACATTGCAATCATTGCCCATGTCGACCACGGTAAGACAACCCTTGTCGACAAAATGCTCATGGCCGGAAAACTTTTCCGCGACAACCAGAAAACCGGTACGCAGATTCTCGACAGCAACGACCTTGAGCGCGAAAGGGGAATAACAATCCTATCGAAGAACGTTTCGATACGGTACAAGGACGTAAAGATAAACATCATAGACACCCCGGGGCACAGCGACTTCGGCGGCGAGGTGGAGCGCGTGCTCAACATGGCCGACGGCTGCATTCTGCTTATCGATGCCTTCGAAGGCCCTATGCCGCAAACGCGCTTCGTGCTGCAGAAGGCACTCCAGATAGGCCTCAAGCCGATAGTGGTGGTAAACAAGGTGGACAAGCCCAACTGCCGCCCCGAGGAGGTGTATGAAATGGCTTTCGACCTCATGTGCGCGCTCGACGCAACCGAGGAACAGCTCTACTTCCCGGTGGTTTACGGTTCTGCAAAGCAGGGCTGGATGGGGCCGGATTACAACAAGCCTACAAACGACATAACTTACCTGCTCGACAAGATAATCGACGTGATACCCGCGCCCAAACAGCTCGAAGGAACGCCGCAAATGCTTATCACGTCGCTTAGCTACTCGAGTTACACCGGCCGGATAGCCGTGGGACGTGTGCACCGCGGCACGCTTACCGCCGGAATGGACGTGACTATAGCACATCGCGACGGAACAATGGAGAAAACGAAAATCAAAGACCTCCAGACGTTCGAAGGCATGGGGCAGGCCCACGCCGACAGCGTTTCGAGCGGAGACATATGCGCAATCGTGGGGCTTGAAAACTTCGAGATAGGCGATACTATATGCGACCTGGCCAACCCCGAGCCGCTTCCGCCCATTGCAGTCGACGAGCCGACGATGTCCATGCTCTTTACGATAAACGACTCGCCTTTCTTTGGCCGCGAAGGCAAATTCTGCACCTCGCGCCACATAGGCGAACGCCTGCAGAAGGAACTCGAACGCAACCTCGCGCTGAAAGTCAGGGAAATCTCGCCCGACAGCTGGATTGTTTCGGGCCGCGGAGTGCTTCACCTCTCGGTGCTTATCGAAACAATGCGCCGCGAAGGCTATGAACTCCAGGTAGGCCAGCCGCAGGTTATATACAAGAACATCGACGGCGTGAAATGCGAGCCGGTGGAGGAACTCACAATCAATGTGCCCGAAGAATATTCCAGCAAGATGATTGACATGGTGACGCGCCGCAAGGGAGAGATGACCTCTATGGAGTCGCAGGGCGACCGCGTGAACATCGAGTTCGAGATTCCTTCGCGCGGTATCATAGGTCTGCGCACCAACGTGCTCACCGGCAGCCAGGGAGAGGCGATAATGGCACACCGTTTCAAGGACTACCAGCCTTACAAGGGAGAAATCGTGCGCCGCACCAACGGTTCGATGATAGCCCTCGAAAGCGGCACGGCCTTTGCCTATGCAATCGACCACCTTCAGGACCGTGGCCGTTTCTTCATCTCACCGCAGGACGAGGTGTACGCCGGACAGGTGGTGGGCGAGCATGTTCACGACAACGACCTCGTGGTCAACGTTACCAAGGCAAAACAACTTACCAACATGCGCGCGAGTGGTGCCGACGAAAAGGCGCGCATTGTGCCGCCGGTTATTTTCTCGCTCGAGGAAGCGCTCGAATACATCAAGGAAGACGAGTATGTGGAGGTTACTCCCAAAAGCATGAGAATGCGCAAGATTACCCTCGACCATCTCGAGCGCAAGCGTGCCAATAGGTAAACAACAAGTTTGCGGAAACTGTTCATATTTTAATAAACATCAGGGCCTGCTGCGATATTGGTCGCGGCAGGCCTTGTTTTTGCAGCCTTTTCCGAAAAGGCAGACGGGCACTATGGCTTAGGTTTACCGAACGGAGGCGTGTTTGTCGCTGTTTGTTCTTTCTTCTTAGGACGTCGTAAAAAATATGTCTGACATATTTTAAAATAGGTCAGACATATTTTAAATTATCTCTGAGATAATTTTTTTTCTTGTGCTTACCCGGCGTTCAAAAATTCCATGCCGTTGCTACGCCGAGCGTAAGCATGTGGAAATATTGCCCTCCGCTTTTGCTTACCGGCGGGAGCAGGTCGTAGTCGGCCGACAGGCGCACCGACATGTCTTCCCGTGCGCGGAAAGTGAACGACAGTCCTGTTCCGGCACCGAACCCGTTGCCGCCGTCCACGGTTTGCGAAACGAGGTACAGGTTGCCGTAATGCACGAATCCCGCCGTAAGCTTCGTTCCCGCAAGCCACCGCTTCGAAACAGGGCACGAGGCGTAAACTCCGGCCGAGGCGTTGAGCAATTCGAGGCGGTCGGGCTCGGCCTGGCGGCCGTTGGTTATTATGTTGCAGCTTGCCGTGCCTATTTTCCCGCCTATGCCTATGTGCGTGCCGGGAAAGTAAGCCCCCTCAATGGCGGCGCAGTAACCGCCCGAGGTTCTGAAGCGCAGGTTGTCGGTGAGGCGGAAATTCCCGAGCGGTATGTTGAAGCCCGTGTGAATGCCTATGAATGTCGGGCGGTCGTCGCGGCCGAACGTGCCGCCGGTGCGGTCGTTTATGTTGAGCCCTTTGTTGCGGAAGAGCGCGTCGGTAATGCAGTAACCCAGCTCCGTGGCGAGTATGCCAATCCCCGCCCCGGCGGCCACGTCGCTCGCCCAGTGGCGGTTCTTTCTTATGCGCAGTATGCCCGTTGCGGCCGCCGCAGTGTAGCCGCCTATGCTCACGAGCGGGTGCAGGTGGCCGTATTCGCGGTGGAGTATGGTGGCCGTTACGAACGCCGTGGCCGTGTGCCCCGAGGGAAAGGAATGGTCGTCGGAGTTGTCGGGGCGCCCGGTGCTTATGAGGTGTTTCATGCTTTGCGTGGCCGCAAGCATGATAGCGCCGCCCGCCGCTCCCGACACGGCCATGCGCGCCCACGAGCTGCGGCTTTCAACGCCAAAGGCTTTCAGCCCGAGCGTGGCCGCGAGCGGGAGGTATTGTATGTACGTCTCGCTGCTCTTGTAAGTCTTGGGAATGTGTTCGCCGCGCATATTGCGGAAATGCGTGTCTTCGCCCTTGAGGAGCAGCGACCCTGCTATGAGCGGAACTGAGACGTATGTCATGCGCAATGCTTTTTCCGCGGCGGCAGAACCGGCATGGTTCGCACAGCGTGATGAATCGCCGGCGGCCGCGCTGTCAACTTCGGCGCACACGGCATTGCCGGCGTCGTCGAAAGGCATACGGCCGCCCGTTCCGGCCAGTTGTACGGCGGCATGTGCGTTGCCTGTGGCGGCGAATAGGAATGCTGGTAAAAGAAGTCTGTTTCTTGCGATTATTTTACTGTTATGAAAAGCCATACGCTAACCAGAATGATTACCCCCAGCACGAGCTTGTTGTAGAACTTTTTGTTGATATGCCTTATAAGGCGCATGGCCACGAAATTGCCGAGCATCATCATCACGCCTATTATCACGCCGTGTATTATGGCGCTGAAACCGAGAAATCCGAGGGCGTGGTATGTGTATGCCCTTACTATGTGCATTGACGCGGCTGCCAACCCTTCGGTGGCGATGAATGCCACGGGCGACAAGTTGAGCGTGAGGAACACCGAGCTGCTCAATGGCCCGTAAAGGCCTACAAGTCCGTTTACCGCACCCGTTAACGCCCCGCCGGCAAACATTGTGGGGCGCGACGATGGCAGGCGGAGCTTGCCCATGAAAGTCATAAAGGCAAACACAACGAGGCAAACGCATATTATGCGGGTGATGGTAACGCGCGGCGCAATGGCAAAGCCGAATGCCCCAAGGGCCGTGAAGGGCAGGGCGAAGATGGAGAACTGGATTACCTTGCGCCAGCAAATTTTCCTGAAACCTATTATGGCTTTCGAGGCGTTGCTCATAAGCTGCGCCACGGCCGATACGGGCACGGCCACTTCTACGCCGAAAAGGCTCGTTATGGCCGGTATTATTATAAGCCCGCCGCTGCAGCCAACGGCTCCCGACAGGAAGCCGCCCACGAAGCCGATTATCACGAAAATCAGGTCTACAGGCATAGGTTTTATGTTTTATATGTGCAAAGTTACTAAAAATAAGCATTCCCGTGTAGAAAGCAAAGGCATTAGTAAGTTGTGGCGCGCGGCTGTGCGCGGATTTGCAATGCAGACATGATTACGGGTGCGTTACGAATACTTCGGAGGCCGCTGCTGAAGGGAGCAAAAAAGTTCCCCGCACCTTGAAAAAAATATGTCTGACCTAATTCGAAATATGTCTGACCTATTTTAAAATATGTCTGACATATTTTTTTGCCTGTCTTTCGGGGCATGTCTGCCGGGCGTGGAGAGTGGCATTGTCGCTGAGAATGGCACGTATTTTGCATTGCGGGGGATTTTTGCCGGACAAAAACGAGCGATTTTCAGGGATTTTCTTAATTTTGAACGCCGCACCGGTTTTTTATTTCAACTAAGGCGCGGTTTTTAATAACCACAACTAACCTTAACAACTTAATGCCAATGCAACAAATCAGATCTGCGGCATCGTTTGCCGATTCAAAACCTCATTACAACATTCTCGACGGGCTGCGCGGAGTGGCTGCGCTTTTAGTGGTGTGGTACCATGTTCACGAGGGCCTTTCGTTCGCACAGGGCGGCACTGTTATAACCGGGATAAACCACGGTTACCTTGCGGTGGACTTTTTCTTCATCCTTTCGGGCTTCGTTATAGGCTATGCCTACGACGAGCGCTGGGGCAAGACGCTCACGCTGGGCAACTTTTTCAAGCGCCGTCTTATACGTCTGCACCCTATGGTTGTCATGGGTACAATTGTCGGCGCGATAACCTTTTGCATTCAGGGCTGTGTGCGCTGGGACGGCACGCAGGTGCCCGTTTCGGCCGTAATGCTGGCCTTGCTGTGCGGCATGTTCTTCATTCCGGCCGTGCCGGGTATGGGGCGCGACGTGCGCGGCAACGGCGAGATGTTCCCGCTCAACGGCCCGGCCTGGTCGCTCTTCTTCGAATATATAGGCAATATTATATATGCCGTGCTGATATGCCGGCTCAAGACAAAGGTGCTTGCCGTGCTTACGGGAATCCTGGGCGCGCTTTATGCGTGGTTCGTGATAACCGACGTTTCCGGCTACGGCAACATGGGTGTGGGCTGGACGTTGGACAGCGTTAACTTCCTTGGCGGAACGCTCCGCATGATGTTCCCCTACGCAACGGGCATGCTGCTTGCGCGCAACTTCAAGCCGGTCAAGGTAAGGGGCGCATTTTGGATTTGTTCCCTCGTGTTGCTGCTGTTGTTCATCGTGCCGTATATCCCTTCGCAGGGCGGGGCGTGCCTGAACGGCGTGTTCGAGTTTTTCTGCGTGGCGGCCATTTTCCCGCTGCTCGTAGTGCTCGGTGCTTCAGGAAACACCACCGACATCCGCTCCACGAAGATATGCAACTTCCTTGGCGACATATCCTATCCGCTCTACATTACGCACTATCCGTTCATGTACCTGTTTTATGCCTGGCTCATCGATACAAAGCAGTACACGCTGGCCGAGGTGTGGCCCGTGGCCATCGGCGTGTTCGTGTGGAACGTGCTGTTTGCCTGGCTGTGCCTGCGGTTGTACGACCTGCCCGTGCGTAAGTTCCTGGCAAATAAATTCCTTTACCGCAAATAATTTACAGGCGTGCCTCTTGCGGCGGTCATGACTGACATGGCAGCCGCGGGGGCGCGCTTTTCATTACGCATTACTTTCATAATATGATGAAAAACGGCAATGTTTCCCCGCAGAGTTCAATTCTCTCCCAAACAATCACCTTTCTGAGGTTACCTCTGATTGTGGCGGTGGTTTACATACACACGCATCCAGGTCATGTGGTTTTGGACGGGATACCGGTTGCGGATAAGGACACATTCCCTGCGTTCAGCTTTTTCCAATATGTGATAACTGAAGAGTTGGCGCGCATAGCCGTGCCGCTGTTCTTTTTCATTTCGGGCTTCCTGTTTTACTATCGCTCCGGTTTCTCGACAAGGATATACGGGCAGAAGCTGCGGAAACGCGCCCGCACCCTGCTCGTGCCCTATGTGCTCTGGAACGCCGCGTTTTTTCTTGTTATGTTTTGCGCGCAGGCGTTCCTGCATGTCTCGCCCGACAAACGCATTGCAATTGAGGAGTACGGCTGGCTCGACTGGCTTAACATCTTCTGGGCCGATAAGGGCGGAATGCCTGCGAGCTACCAGTTCTGGTTCGTGCGCGACCTTATGGTTGCCGTGCTCTTGTCGCCGGTGCTCTATCTTATAGTGAAACACCTGAAGGCATTCGGCGTTTTCGCCCTCGGAGTGCTGTGGCTGTTCGGTATATGGTTTCATGTCACGGGATTCAACATCGACGCCTTTTTCTTTTTCGCCTTCGGAGCGTGGTACAGCATGAACAAATGCGACTTTACCGCCGTTTTCGGCCGGGTGCGCCTTGGAGCGACGTGTGCATACCTCATATTGCTCGTGGTTAACACGTGGTTGTGGCACATTAACGTAACGGACTATTCTTTCCTGCTCAGGCTCGGCATTTTCACGGGATTGGTTGCAGTGGTTTCGTGGACGGCGCATGGAATAAGCAATAACCGCTTGCGTGTCAGTGCTTTCCTGGCGAGTAGTTCGTTCTTCGTTTACGCCTACCATGTGTTGCCGGTGGCAATGGTCGTGAAAGCCTACGTAAGACTGCTGCCGCAGGCCAGCGATTGGGCGTTTGTGGCAGGCTACCTGCTCATACCGCTGTTCATTTCCGCAGTGGGAGTGGGCATTTATGCTCTGCTGCACAGGCATCTCCCCGCTTTTACGGCCGTGATTACGGGCGGGCGGTGAGGCTGTGCCGTTTGCATGTATAATATAATAATGTGTAGATATAAAATCCGCCGCCGTGCACGATGAGTGTGCGGCGGCGGTTGTGCCTTCGCCCGGTGCGGCCGGGAGGACGGGCTTTTAACAATCGTGATAGAGGATTTTAACATACGGCGAAAGCGCCGTGGCATGCGGGTTTGGCGGGGCAAAAAATATGTCTGACATATTTTAAAATATCTCA
>OIWT01001741.1_pt1 | contig 24664 bp, 20 predicted proteins | sample 1587701 | NCBI WGS metagenome assembly OIWT01 (sample SAMEA3888904, study PRJEB22519) | human gut metagenome | biome: human gut; feature: human-associated habitat; material: faeces | place: Denmark | collected 2009
TGTCATTTTAATTTGGTTGTCTAGGAGCTGTTGCACTTAGATTGTAAATCCATCTCCAAAAAAGTATCTTCGGTAGTAATGCATCGAGAATTTACCTGTCGGGAATGCGGCAAAGTTGTCGTCGTTGATACCCCCAAAGACCGGCGCCGTTCTTTTTGCAGAGATGAATGTAGAAAACGCTGGTTTAATCAGCGGCGAAGTGTTTCGTACAAACCAAGATAATCTCTTGAGCAAGTATGCATAAAAAGGAGGAACTATCTATATGAACAAAGTATTCAAAGTAATTTGGAGTGAAGCGCGCAACGCATATGTCGTTGTTTCCGAAATGGCAAAAAGCCATGGAACTAAAAGCTGCTCTACTAAAAAACTGTTGGCAATGCTGATTGCAACAGGTGTTATGACCTGTGCAAGCATGGCTCCGGCGATGGCTGCTAATCCGGCACCGGATGATAAAAATATAGCTATTGGTAGTGGTGCTAGCACTAATACTTATAACTATAATAATGTTTATGGCGATAAGCCGATTACCGGTGATATTGCTATTGGCCAAAAAGCTTATGCTTGGAATGGTGGCTATAACGAAGGCCAGGATATCTATATTGGTACGCATGAGTATTATATGGACTTTGGTCAGGGCGGTATTGTTTTCGACCATTATAAATCGACTGGTAAACCTTATTATAAAGTAGTAGACGGTTCTAAAGTGGCCGGTTCTATTGCTATCGGTAAAAATTCTGTAGCACGTACAGGCTCCACTATTCTGGGTGACCATACCTATAATGGTAAAATTGGTGATACAGAAATAACATCAAAAACTAATTATATGAATATCCAACCGGCTGTTTTTTCTACTACGATTGGTTCTAACACTTACAATGCCGGTACTTTAGCTACTGTAACAGGTGCGTTTTCTATTGCTTCTTCTAAGTTTGATGGCAGTGGTAATACAAATACTGTTTATTATGGTGCTCAAAATACAGGTGCTACCATTTATGGTTCTATGAACAGCATCGAATCTGCAACAAGCAATGATTGGGCAACACTTAGAGATAGTGGTATTGCCAGCAGCGTGCTTGGCTTTGCCAACAGAACGCAAAATGCTAATGCTGCGTTAATCTGGGGTACCGGCAACGAAATTACTAACTCTATTGAGGCTGTAACCGGTGTTGACTTTAAAAAATGGAATTCAATGTCTGTTTCCGACGCTCAAAAGGACGCTATTAAAGCTATGCAGTCCAACCAATATGCAGGCGGTTCTGTAATGGCAATCGGCGGCGGTAACAAGGCTGATTACACTACCTATTCCGAGCTTACCGGCGTACAGAATAAAGTAACCGGTACTAAAGATAAGGCTGCAAAGTATGATTTGGTTAACGGTTATCAAAACACTGTTTCCAATGCATCTGATGTTACCGTAATTGGTATTAAAAATAAAGTTACCGCAGACGGCAACAAGGTTATCGGTGATAATCACAGGGTAAGCGGTAAGGATAACGTTATTTTCGGCTCTGCTGATCAATTAACCGAAACAACTGTTAATAACGCTGTGGTTCTCGGTCATAATGCCAAAGTTACCGGTGAAGGCGGAGTTGCTCTGGGTGCCGGCAGTGTAGCTGACAGAGCTAATGCAGTATCCGTAGGCAGCACTGGCGCTAACCGTCAGATTATCAATGTAGCAGCAGGCGAAGCCGATACTGACGCTGTAAACGTAGGTCAATTGAATGCAGTAGGTGCAACTGCTAACAAGGGCTGGAATCTTGCTACCAACGGTGTTGCAACCGAAGCAACCAATGTAAAACCCGGTGATTATGTTGACTTCAGCGGTGACCAGAATGTCAGCATAAGCAAGGATGCAAAAGATGGTGTTAACACTGTTAAGGTTGAATTGAATAAGGATTTGACTGGAATCGAAACCATCAGCAATGACGGTGCAAGCCTTACTCTGAACGGCACAGCAACCGAACTGACCAATGGTAAAGGCGCAGCTATTACCCTGTTTGGTGATACCACAACCATCAACAATAAAGTAACTGTATACAAGGATGGCCGTATTGCAGGCGTAGCTGCAGGCATTAACGAAAAGGATGCAGTAAACGTAGGTCAATTGAATGCAGTAGGTGCAACTGCTAACAAGGGCTGGAATCTTGCTACCAACGGTGTTGCAACCGAAGCAACCAATGTAAAACCCGGCGATTATGTTGACTTCAGCGGTGACAAGAACATCAGCGTAAGCCATGACGGCACTAAGGTTCAGGTTGAGCTGAACAAGGATATCATGCTTGGCGACCTGACCGGCAAATATGTAAGCATCAGCGGTACCAACGGTACTATCGAAACCACCGGCTACATTGCAACCCAGGATCGCGTACATGCTGATAAAGGGGCAAAACTGGCAGATATCGACGTAACCGGCGATAAGATTTCCAACGGCGCTTCCTCCATCGTTCTGGACGGCAGCAATGTTAAGGTTAACGATAAGGTAACCATTGATCAAGACGGCAAGATCAGCGGCGTAGCTGCAGGCGAAATCAGCAGCACCTCTACTGACGCTATCAACGGCAGCCAACTGAATCAGACCAATGAGAATGTTGCAGCATTGGATAAACGCGTAACCCAAAACGAAGCAGATATCGCTCAAAACAAAGCAGACATTGCTCAGAATAAAGCAGACATTGCTCAGAATAAAGCAGACATTGCTCAAAACAAAGCAGACATTGCTCAAAACAAGACCGATATCAAGAATCTTGATAATCGTGTAACCAATGTTGAAGAGCTTGCTAAGAAACACACCACTGTTACCCAAGGCGATAACATTGCTGTAACCGAAAGCACCAATAAAGACGGTGGCAAAGAATACAGGGTTGCTTTGGACAAGGATATTAACCTTGACAGCGTAACCACTGGCCAAATCGTAATGCACAACGATGGCTTGAAGGTTGGTAAAGACGTAAGCGTAACCGCAACTGCTGTAACTGCAGGCAAGACTTCCATCAGCAATGAAGGTGTAAAAGTTGGCGACAAGACCTATATCAGCGATAAAGGCCTGAATGCTAATGACCAAAAGGTTACCAATGTTGCTGCAGGTGAACTCAGCGCAACCTCCAAGGACGCTGTAAATGGTAGCCAGCTCTATGAAACGAACCAGGCGATTGCCAACAACGCAACCAACATTTCGTCACTGAGCCATTCTATCAGCAATCTCGACAACCGTGTCAACAAAGTCGGTGCCGGTGCTGCGGCTTTGGCAGCATTACATCCATTGGATTTTGATCCGGATGCGAAGTGGGACTTTGCGGCAGGCTATGGCAACTACCGCGGCGCCAATGCAGCTGCTGTTGGGGCATACTATCGTCCGAATGAAGACACGATGTTCTCTGTAGGCGGTACCTTTGGTAATGGCGAAAACATGGTTAATGTCGGCGTAAGCTTCAAACTAGGTTCCGGAAGCAGTCATGTATCGACTTCTCGTGTAGCGATGGCGAAGGAAATTAAAGAACTGCGCGGTGAATTGGAAGCTATGAAGTCAGCCATGCTCGATGCCAATGCAGGTAAGAAGATAGATACATCCAAGCTGCAGCTCTTCCCGGATGTACCGCAGAATCACTGGGCTTACGAATACGTAGCACAGCTGGCCGGCGACAGCATGATCGAAGGCTATCCGGATGGCAACTTTGCCGGAGACCGCCCGATGACGCGGTATGAATTTGCAGCAATCTTGTATCGTGCCATGACAAAAGGCGCTGTCTTGTCCGACAAGATCCTCAGCGAATTCTCGCATGAATTAGAATACTTCACTGTCGATACGATAGCAAAAGACAAAGCAGGCAATCCGACGATTCAGCGTGTTCGCATAGTCAAAGAAAACAAAAATAAATAAGCTCAACGAACCATTGAATAACGGATAGGAAAAAGAACGATGCAAAGAGAAAAATTTTCTCGATGCATCGTTCTTTTTTTGTTGGTTGCTTGTTGCCTGATTCTAATCTTTGATACATATGATATAATACCAGGAGAAATACGAATTAACATGGAAGTGTAAGTGATGAGGTATTCTATAGATTTACTTGTTCAAGGCAGGTGAGATTATAGTGAATAAGGCATACCGATACAGACTCTATCCAACAACTGAACAAAAAATTATGTTTGCCAAGACTTTCGGCTGTGTCCGATTCATCTATAATAAAATGTTGAGTGACCGCCTTGACTATTACAAGGAAACAGGCAAAAAGCTACATAACACGCCTGCGCAGTACAAGGAAGAATTCCCTTGGCTGAAAGAAGTGGATAGTTTAGCCCTTGCCAATGCCCAAATGAACCTGAATAAGGCCTATAATAACTTTTGGAATGATAGCAAGCATTTCGGCAAGCCGCGCTTCAAGTCCAAGAAGAATCGTCGTGCTTCGTATTCCACGAACAACCAGAAAGGCTTTGTCCGAATCGGGGGCCATAAGGTGAAACTGCCGAAAGTCGGTTGGGTGAAATTATGCCAACATCGTCCCTTGCCGGAGAACAGTATCATAAAGACCGTGACCATCAGCAAGACGCCATCCGGAAAGTACTATATCAGTATGCTGGTGGAGTATGAAAACCAAATACTCCCTGTCATACCGAAGACCTTCCTGGGCCTGGATTTTGCGATGCACAGCTTGTATGTGGCTTCCGATGAGGATGAGGCTAAGTATCCCGATTTCCTGCGAAAGGCAGAGAAGAGACTGGCTAAGGCACAGCGGAAGCTATCCCAAAAGCAGAAAGAAAGTCATAACAGAGAAAAACAAAGGCTGCGTGTAGCTATTCTCCATGAGAAAGTGGCCAATCAACGCCGGGATCTCCTGCATAAGAAGGCTCGCTACCTCGCAGACCGCTATGATGTCATTGGCATTGAGGATATCAGCGTCAAAGCGATGGCAAAGCGGAAAAAGGGTGGCAAGTTCAGCTTTGGCAAATCCGTAGCTGACAATGGCTGGAATATGTTCACGAACATGTTGGAATATAAATTGGCTTGGCAAGGCAAAAAGCTTATCAAGATAGACAAGTGGTATCCAAGCAGCCAACTGTGCCATGTTTGCGGATATCAGAACCACGAAACCAAGGACTTATCTGTAAGGGAATGGGATTGCCCTAAATGTGGCAGTCACCATAATCGCGATAAGAACGCTGCCATAAATATCCGAGAAGAAGCCAGGCGGATATCTGCCTGACGTAATCCATAAAATACCGTGGGTCGCACGGGAATCTACGCCTGTGGAGAGAGTGTAAGCCGCCGCAACTCTTTGGAGTCAGTGGCGCTGTTCTCGTTGAAGCAGGAAGCTCCCGCCTCTATAGGCGGGAGTACGTTCACTGGCATATCTCTCAGCAGTATCTAATTTGACGAAAAAATTTATATCTGCTATAATAATCTTGTCCGAAGGGAAATCGAAGGAAGAGACTGAGGAAACATGGACACTCATGAGGAATCCTCCGATAGAACTAGGACGTAACGTTTCATTCTATTTTTTGAAGGAGGAGTTCTTTATGAAAAAGACTCTCGTATCCGCTCTGACGACGGCTCTCGTCGTCGGCGCAGCAAGCACGACGTTTGCAGCAGCAAACCCGTTCTCCGATGTACCGGCTGACCACTGGGCATACGATGCCGTAACCCAGCTCGCAGCTGACGGCGTCATCGAGGGTTACGGCGACACGACGTTCCGCGGCCAGCAGAACATCACGCGCTATGAGATGGCTCAGATGATCGCAAAGGCTATGGCAAAGACGGATGTTTCCGCCGCCGACAAGGCCCTCATCGACAAACTCGCTGCTGAGTTCTCCGATGAGCTCAACAACCTCGGCGTCCGCGTCAGCAACCTCGAGCGCAATGCTGACATGGTTAAGTGGAACGGCAAGGCTGAGTACACGTACTACAGCCATCGCGACAAGGATGCAAACACGAAGACGAACGATGATCAGCTCCTGTTCCGCCTCGAGCCGAGCGCTGAAGTCAACAGCCATTGGCATGTCAATGCACGTCTCGATGCTTCAACGGATCTTGCAAAGGACCGCGACGATGTCGACAGTAAGCATGGTAAGGACAGCTATCAGGATACAGATGTTACGCTCAAGCGCGTTTGGGCTCAGGGCAACTACGGCAACTTCCAGGTCAAACTCGGTAAGTTCGCTCAGATTGATAGCGACAGTATCTTCGATACCTCGTTCTCCGGCGCTGAAGTCCAGTTCGGCAACAAGGTAACGTTCACGGCTGGTGCTGGCCGCCAGAGCATGGACAACGACAGCGATTTCACGCAGAAGTTTGGCCATGACGAAGATACGGCAAATTATCAGTATGCCGGCCTCGGCTATGCAGATGGCAAGTTCGTCGGCGGCGTTGACTACCATCATCTGAATACTGACAGCTTCCAGTATGTAAAGAAAGATGGCACGAAAGATGGCGCAAAGCAGGCCAACGAAGATAATGCCAATATCTGGCTCGCAAAGGCTGCTTATCGCTTCGATAAGACGAATGCCCTGAACGGCTTCTATGCCAACAACACGTCGGCTGACGAACTCGACAAGGCTTGGAGCGCTCAGTACAGCTACAAGGGTGCTGAGGCTGAGAACAAGGGCACTTGGGGTGCTTGGGCAGCTTATCGCTACCTCGGCCAGAACACGGATCTGTTCTCCACGTTCGATGTAATCCTCGCTGGTCAGAAGGGCTGGGAAGTCGGCACGAACTACGCTCCGTTCAAGAACGTTGTTGCAACGCTGCGCTATGGCAACGGCAAGGATCTCCTTACGGACAATAAGATCGAGAACCTCTTCGGCCGTATCGAGATGTTCTTCTAATCCTTCGATTAGCAGATTTCCATCGCAATCAAAAGACCTCCGCTTCGGCGGAGGCCTTTTTTGTTGCCACAGACATACCTTTCCCTTATAATAGTAATGTCGCGCCTGTGAAATGGCAAACCGACCAGAGGGGAGGTGCCGTTTTTCATGACAGATTTGTTGCTATCCTTTTTTGTCAGCGTTCTGGCCGGTATTGTTTCCAACTGGCTTTACGCTAAGATTTCTCGTCGCGACGATGCCTAAACTGTCACCATGATTCACCACTCATGGATGACAAAACAGCCCTTGTCAAGTGGTCACCACACCATGTTGACAAGGGCTGTTTCAGTGCCGTATCCAGACAGATGACGGCGTTGCTTCCTTTTCGACTTCATTATAACACACTGCCGGTAGTCTTGCAAACTACTAACATGCTTGACATTTTTAGGGTGTGTAGTAAACTGAAAAGAGAATCTGACTCGGTACGAGAAAAGGGGATATTTCATGCCAAACCGTGCAGCCTGGGCGGAGATCGATCTTCGCGCCCTGAGACATAATTACGAAGAAATCAAGAAGAACATTCGCGGCGGGGCGAAGCTCTGTGCGGTCGTCAAGGCAGACGCCTACGGCCACGGTGCTCTGGCTGTCGCACGCGTCGCGGTGGAGGCGGGGGCCTCGTATCTCGCAGTGGCGACGCTCGGCGAGGCCATCGAGTTGCGCGAGGCGGGCTTCACGACGCCAATCCTGCTCCTCGGTCTTGTGCTGCCGGACGAGGCGCGCGACATCGTCGACTACGATGTCACGCAGGTCGTCTGTGAGCTGCCGCTCGCGGAGGCCATCTCGCGCGAGGCCGTGCGCCAGCACAAGGTGGCAAAGGTGCACCTCAAGGTCGAGACGGGCATGGGCCGCATCGGCATCCGCCCCGAGGAGATCGGCGCCCTGGCCGCAGCGGTCAAGCAGCTGCCGAACATCGAGATCGAGGGCATGTTCTCCCACTTTGCGATGGCGGACAGCAAGGACAAGACGTACACGAAGGGCCAGCTCGTGAAGTTTGAGCAGGCCTTGAAGGCGGTCGAGGAGGCTGGCGTGACGCTGAAGATCCGCCACATCGCGGAGTCGGCGGCCATCCTCGAGATACCGGAGGCTCACTATGACATGGTGCGCGCCGGCGTCATCCAGTACGGCATGTGGCCGTCGGACGAGGTCACGCATCCGATTGACATCCGCCCGGTCATGAAGGTCTGCGCCAAGGTTGTCTTCATGAAGACCCTGCATCCGGGCGAGAGCATCGGCTACGGCCGCCAGTTCATCGCCGCGCGCGAGAGCCGCATCGCGACGCTGCCCATCGGCTATGCCGACGGCTACATCCGCGCCTACGGCAACGGCGGCTACGTCTCGTTCGGCGGCCGCAAGGCGCCGATCGCGGGCCGCGTCTGCATGGACCAGGTCATGGTCGACGTCACGGATCTGCCGGATGTCAAGGAGGGCGATACGGCCGTCCTGTTCGGCGATGAGACGGTCACGGCCGACACGGCGGCCAAATGGCTCAATACCATCAATTACGAGGTCACCTGCCTGATCTCGCCGCGCGTGCCGCGCGTCTATAAAGGCTGATTGCTGATTGACTGCATGCAAAAAGAGCATCCCACTGCGGGGATGCTCTTTTTATGTCATGTATGCAGCCGATGGCTTACTCGACCTGGCCCTTCCAGTAGGCGAGGTCGGCGTCATTGAGCGGCAGGTCGATCGTCTGGCCGTCCTTGTAGCTGTAGCGGAAGCGAACGGTCGAGGCCTTCTTGATGTCGTCGAGCGTGGCGGCCGGCAGGAAGACGGAAATCTCGTTCTCCTTCTGGAAGGCGCCGGCGTCCTTCTGCTTGACGGAGGCGATCAGCGGCCACTCCTTGGAGTCGGTCACGAGCGTGACCTTGGAGTCGGCCTTGGCACCGTTGTAGCGCGTATCCCAGACGGTGAAGTGGGCGCTCGTCGCCGAGCCGTCAGAGCCGCGCAGGCCCGTGAACTCGATGCGCGCATAGGCCGAGAGACTGTCGGCCGTGCGCGTGTCGTGCGCGTGGAAGTAGAGCAGCGTGCCGAGGAAGGCCGCGACGATGATGAGCAGGATGGCAATTGCTTTTTTCATGAATAAGTCTCCTAATAAAATTTTACTAAGTCGAGTTTATCGTATCATCCTGTTTCAGCGTTGTCAATGCGTCTCATGAAGAGGCAAACGATAAATAAGTTATCGTAAATGACATGAAATTTTGCAAATTGGTGCTGTGCCTGCCGCAAATGGTCATGTTTCTGTCTTTTTCGCCTGTTTCCCCCATTGTAAAAGCACGCGAATTATTATATAGTATATCAATAGAAAAGAGGCATCGACTGGCGCGGCGGCTGTTTTCCCGCTGCTTTTCAGCCAGTTCTGCCATAATCTTTTCAGAAGGTATGATATCGTTCTTTTATCGGTTGGAAGGGGATTTCAATAAAATGTTTGGTATGTCAATGGATATCGGCATCGACCTTGGCACAGCCAACGTGCTGGTCTATGTGAAGGGCAAGGGCATCGTGCTGCGCGAGCCGTCTGTCGTCGCGGTGGACAAGGACACGAACCGTGTGCTGGCCATCGGCGAGGAGGCGCGCCGCATGATCGGCCGCACGCCGGGCAACATCGTCGCCATCCGCCCGCTGCGCGAGGGCGTCATCGCGGACTACGACATCACGGAGAGCATGCTGCGCCACTTCATCGAGAAGGTCGTCGGCCGCAGTTTCGTCTTCCGCCCGCGCATCATGATCTGCATCCCGTCGGGCTGCACGATGGTCGAGCAGCGCGCGGTGCAGGAAGCTGCTGAGCAGGCCGGCGCGCGCCACACGCAGCTCATCGAGGAGCCGCTGGCGGCGGCACTCGGCGCCGGCCTCGACATCGTGGAGCCGTGCGGCTCGATGATCGTCGACATCGGCGGCGGCACGACGGACATCGCTGTCATCAGCCTCGGCGGCATCGTCAACAGCGAGTCGCTGCGCATCGCCGGCGACAAGTTCGACTCGGACATCATCGCCTATGTCAAGCGCGCGTTCAACCTCATGATCGGCGAACGCACGGCGGAGGACATCAAGTTCAAGGTCGGCGCTGCGTATCCGGAGGCGCGCGATGAGACGCTCGACATCCGCGGCCGCGATCTCCTGACGGGCCTGCCGAAGACGGTGCAGATCACGACGAAGCAGGTGGCAGAGGCCATTGGCGCTTCTGTCTCGCGCATCGTCGAGTGCGTCAAGAAGGTCCTCGAGGAGACGCCGCCGGAGCTCTCGGCGGACATCATGGACCGCGGCATCATCCTGACGGGCGGCGGCGCGCTGCTCTTCGGCCTCGACGAGCTCATCCGCCGCGAGACGGATATCCCGACGGCACTTGCGGATGACCCGCTCTCCTGCGTCGCACTCGGCTGCGGCAAGGCGCTCGACACGTTCTCGAAGTTCGACGGCAAGGCCATGAACCTCAAGATCGGGAAATAAAGGCTGTGCTTTCCTTCCCCGCATCTGCGCATCTGCGCCGTGCGAGGAAGGTTTTTTATATGGGAAGGGGTACTATGATGAACAGGATTCTTCGGCGCGCGGCCGTGTTTGCGGCTGCGGCGCTGTTTCTGGGGCAGAGCTTCGCGCTGGCGGCGGGGCTGACCTCGATGCGCTTCCACAGCGGCAGCGAGCACGACCGCGTGGTCTACGAATTCACGGATTTGCCGGCCTACACGACAGCCGTATCGGCTGACGGCCGCACGCTGACGCTTGACCTCGCCGACACTTCGTACAAGGGCTTTGCGGCCGTGCCGGCCAAGGGCAGCCGCATCGAGTCGATTGCCTACAATAAAAAGGGCAAGCACCTCATCGTGACGATGAAGCTCAAGGCGGGACTCACGTATCAGGTCCGCACGCTCAAGAACCCGACGCGGCTCTTTGTCGATGTCGTGCCGGATACGGCGGTGAGCATGCCTTCGCGCAAGCCTGCTTCGGGCAATGCCTCTGGCATGCTGGGGGCCATCGACGGCGACTACGTGCAGGAGATTGCTCCGGGCCTTACGGAACACACGTATGTATACTGGGACGACTACGGCAAGATCTCGGCTTGGCTCTTAGAGGCGGACCCCGCGCGCTACCGCCTCGTGCCGGCCCTGGCCAAGGGCAGGATACCGGGGCGTGAAGCGGTCAGCGGCATCGTCGCGAGAGTTGGCGGCATCGCGGGCATCAATGCTTCGTACTTCGCACCGTCCGGCGACATCCTCGGCGTCACGCAGATGAACGGCCAGACGGTCGGCACGACGTACTACACGCGTTCGGCCTTCGGCTTGCGGAGGGATGGCACGCCTGTCTTCGGCAAGATCTCGTATGACGGCATGGTCACGATGGGCGGCGTCAGCGTCAGCGTGGCTGGTGTCGACTGCGAGCGCGGCGCGGACAGTCTCGTCATCTACAATCGCGCTTATGGCGCTTCGACGGGTACGAATGAGTACGGCCGCGAGTACATCGTGCGCGGCGGTCGCGTCACAGACATCCGCCAGAACGATTCGCCGATTCCCGCGGACGGCGTCGTCCTCTCGGTGCACGGCACGGTGGCTGATGAGCTCGCCGGCGTGCAGGTCGGCGACCCCGTATCCATCGAGGAGAATCTCGGCGGCGGCTGGCAGGGGATGGACTTCATCATCGGCTGCGGCCCGCGCCTCGTCGCGAACGGCCGCGTCAATGTGACGGTCGATGAGGAGGACTTTCCGGCTGACATCCGCATCGGCCGCGCGCCGCGCAGCGCTGTCGGCATCACGAAGGACGGCCGCTATCTCTTGGCTGTCGTCGACGGCCGCCAGTCGCACAGCGTCGGCCTGACGCTGACGGACTGGGCGCGGCTGCTCGTGAAGTTCGGCGCGCAGGATGCGCTGAACCTCGACGGCGGCGGCTCGTCCGACCTCGTCGTGAACGGCGAGGTCCAGAACTCTCCGTCGGACGGCCAGGAGCGCCTCGTCGGCGACGCCCTGGTCCTCGTCGCGAAGTGAGACATTGGCAGCAGCTCACATTTCGCAATCGGGAATGCACAGGGCTGGACGAGTATGCTATAATGGAAACTAACAGTATTTTTCCCATTTTATTTGATTCTTGATTTTGCGTTTACGAGGTGAGTACGTTTGCATAGATTCATGAAGAAGGTCATCGCGACGGGCATCGTTGCGATGTGCTTCGCAACGGCTGCTGTGCCAGCCCATGCGATGGACCCCATTCTGCCGTTCCGGGATGTCAAGGGTGGCATGACGGGCACGGCCTATACCGTAGTGGACAGCTCGGGCGAGATCCGCAGCTTCGATGTGGACATCGTGGGCAATATGGACAATGGCAAGGGGGCGTCCCGCATGATCATGGCACGCGCACGCGGCCCCGTGATTGAGCAGGCGGGCGGCATCCTGCAGGGCATGAGCGGCAGCCCCGTCTACGTCAATGGCCGCCTCGTCGGCGCCGTGGCGGCCGGCATCAAGGAGATGACGCCATACACGTTCTTCATCACGCCGATCGAGGACATGATGAAGCTCTGGACGATGCCGGACACGAAGAACAAGACGCGCCTCAAGACGGTCAACATGCACAAGGTCGTCGAGGAGCGCAAGAAGCAGGCGGCCAAGGAGAAGGAAGAGGAGAACAAGAAGGCCGAGACAAGCGGCAATGCCATCCTCAACCGCATCATGGACGTCATCCACGAGGCTGAGGACACGTCCAAGGAGATGAAGGCCAAGCAGGAAGCAGCCGAGAAGGAAACGGCTGAGAAAGAAAAGGCCGAGGCTGAGAAAGCCAAGTCTGCTGCTGTAGAGACGGCGGATCAAGCGGCCGCCAAGGATGCGGCCAAAGCCGAGGAGGCAGCGGATGCACCTGCCGAGGAGGCCGCGACTGCTGAAGATAAGGCAGCAGTTGACGAGGCGGCCAAAGCGTCCACTCCGGTCAAGGACGCCGTGGCCGCGAAAACGGCTGCAGCAACTGAGGATAAGGCTCAGGCTAAGGATGAGAAAGCCCTGACGAAGCAACCCAAGACCGTCATGTACCTCTCGGGCTTCAGCCAGCCGGGCATCGACTTCCTGCAGAAGAATGTGCCGGTCGGTCGTGATGTGACCTTCATGCCGATGGGCGTCCGCACGGAAGGCGAGGGCAATACGCTCTACAACGCGAGCCTCAAGCCGGGCAGTGCCGTCGGCGTCGCCATCGTCTACGGCGATTTCGCCGTCGGCGCGACGGGCACGGTCACGGCTGTGGACGGCAAGAAGATCCTCGGCTTCGGCCATCCGTTCCTGCATCGCGGCAACGTCAACTACTTCATGACGGACGCGACGGTCGTCGGCACGATCAGCGGCCAGAGCAATGGCATGAAGATCGCGAATATCGGCAACATCATCGGCCGCATCAGCCAGGACCGCGAGACGGGCATCGCGGGCACGATCGGCGACTTCCCGACAGTCGTGCCGGTCAAGGTCCGCATCAAGGATACGACGCTCGGCCGCACGGATGATTACGGTGCGCGCATCGCCTATGACGAGGACTTCCTGCCGGAGCTCTCGGGCGGCATCACCTATGCGGCGATGACGAAGACGTCGGACACGCTGGCCGGCAGCACGGCCAATGTCCACTTCACCATCCGCACGAATGCGGCAGAAGGCGGCAAGTTCGAGCGCAGCAACATGTTCTACAACACGGCCGACGTCGGCCAGATCGCGGTCGGCGAGCTCATGCAGGCCATGAGCATCGTCTGCTCGAATACGGAACAGGAGTCGGACATCGTCGACGTCCAGGTCGATGTGCAGATGGAGAACGGCCGCAAGACGGCGACGCTCCTCTCGGCTGTGCCCGACAAGGCGACGGTCAAGCCGGGCGATCTCGTTAAATTCACGACGACGATCAAGCCGTACCGCCGCGACAAGGAGACGCTGCTCATCCCGTACCGCGTGCCCGTGACGGCACCTGAGGGGCCGCTGACGCTCGACATCCGCGGCGGCGGTGTCGCGCCGATCGCGCAGCTCAAGCTCCTGCAGCAGACGGGCCTCGACCTCATCGCGCAGGAAGACAAGACGGCGACGACGAAGGACAAGCTCCAGGGCCTCAAGCGCACGGGCCGCAATAACGAGATCATCATCGCGCCTGGCGCACAGGCCCAGGTGATGACGCCAACGCAGCAGCGCAAGGCCGCACGCGAGGCGGCCAAGGCGGCCCGCGAGGCCGCGCAGCAGCGCAAGTTCTCGTTCTCGCTGAACAAGCCGAAGAACGAGAATGCAGGTGAGACGAAATTCACGACGAACTATATCATCGACAATGTCATCCATAGCACCCTGCAGGTCGAGAGAAAGTGACCGCCCCCTATTGTCAGCAGGTGAATATGATGATACACTGGAAAATGATGCTTTAAGCACAGCGGGCGAAGTGGCTGTGCTGCTATAGGAGGAAAAAGGACTTAAATGGAAAAGTTGGTTATACATGGCGGACGCCGGCTGGAGGGCCGCGTCAAGATCAGCGGGGCGAAGAATGCGGTACTGCCGATTATCGCGGCAACTCTTCTCGGACAGGATTCGCCGAGCCTTCTCGACGAAGTGCCGGCGCTTGAAGATGTGCATACGATCACGGAGGTACTGCAGAAACTCGGCGTCAAGGCAGAGTTCCGCAAGGAGACGCATCAGCTGTTTGTCGACAGCACGGTCATCGGCAGCTGCGAGGCGCCGTACGATCTCGTGCGCAAGATGCGCGCCTCCTTCCTGATCATGGGGCCGCTGCTCGCTCGCTGCGGACAGGCCAAGATTTCCCTGCCGGGCGGCTGTGCCATCGGCACGCGTCCCATCGACCTCCACCTCAAAGGCTTCGAGGCTCTCGGCGCAGAGATCCGCGTCGGCCACGGCTTCATTGAGGCAGCTGCTCCGGAAGGCCTCAAGGGCGCGAAGATCTACCTCGACTTCCCGAGCGTCGGCGCGACGGAGAATATCATCATGGCGGCTTCCATGGCCGAGGGGCAGACGGTCCTCGAGAATCCGGCCCAGGAGCCGGAGATCGTGGACCTCGCGAATTACCTCAACGTCATGGGCGCGAAGATCCGCGGCGCCGGCACGAATGTCATCAAGATCGACGGCGTGCCGAAGCTCACGGGCCGCGACTACACGATCATCCCGGACCGCATCGAGGCGGGTACCTACATGGTGGCTGCTGCGATGACGCGCGGCGATGTCTACATCGAGAACGCGATCAGCGAGCACCTCAAGCCGGTCATTGCCAAGCTCAAGGAAGCCGGCGTGACGATCGAGGAGGATGTCAACGGCATCCGCGTGACGTGCGACCGCCGCACGAAGTCGGTCGACATCAAGACGATGCCGTATCCGGGCTTCCCGACGGACATGCAGGCCCAGTTTATGGCGATGATGGCCATCTCGGAGGGCACGGGCGTCGTCACGGAGACGGTCTTCGAGAATCGCTTCATGCACGTCGATGAGCTCAAGCGCATGGGCGCGAAGATCAAGATCGACGGCCGTACCTCGATCGTCGAGGGCGTGGAGAAGCTCTACGGCTGCCAGGTCAAGGCAACGGACCTGCGCGCCGGCGCAGCGATGGTCCTCGCGGGCCTCGTCGCGGAGGGTGAGACGCAGGTCGGCTACATTCACCACATCGACCGCGGCTACGACAATCTCGTCGAGAAGCTCGTCGGCCTCGGCGCGGACATCTGCCGCGTCGACCAGTAATCAAACAAGCAAGAGGCTGTTGACAAACGACAGCCCTTTTCTTTTATCTTGGATTCATAGGAGATTTATCATGAGCATCATCGAAACGCCGCTGCAGCTGCAGCACCTTGCTCTGAAGAACCGGATCATCCGCTCGGCCGTGCACAGTTTCCTCGCAGGGGAAGACGGCTACATGACGGCGGCCGAATACAACATGTATGAGGTACTGGCGAAGAACGGCATCGGCACGATCATCACGGGCCACTGCTGCGTAGACCCGCTGGGCCGCGCCAATCCGGAACAGGTCAACATCTACGAGGACTGCTTTACGGACCAGTTCCGCAAGGCTGTCGCGATTGCCCATGCGCACGATGTGCGCTTCATCCCGCAGATCAACCACGCTGGCCCGCGTGCCATCGACAACGAGGACCTCGTCGACGTCGTCGCGCGCCCGCTCAAGAAGGGCCGCCATGCGCGCGCGCTGACGGTGGAGGAGATCCACCACATCGAGCAGTGCTTCATTGAAGCGGCAAAGCGCCTGCAGCAATCTGGCTGCGACGGCGTCCAGCTCCATGCGGCCCACTCATACCTGCTCTCGCGCTTCCTCGACCCGACGTTCAACCAGCGCGAGGACGCATACGGCGGCACCATCGAGAACCGCTTCCGCATGACGGAGGAGATCATCTGCGGCATCCAAGAGGCCTGCGGCAGGGACTTCCCGGTGCTGCTCAAGGTCAATGTCGACACGAAGGCGGAGGATGCCGAGGGCTATCACCGCGACATGGTCTGGCTGCTGCAGCGCGCGAAGGCACTCGGCGTCGAGCTCGTCGAGTTCTCGGGCGTTGACTTCATCAATCAGCCGAAGACGGCGACGCTCTACTACCTGCCGCAGATCAAGCGCCTGCACGAAGAGGTGCCCGACATGCCGCTGAGCCTCGTCGGCGGCGTGCGCTCGCTCGCGGACATGGAGACGGTCATCGAGGCGGGCATCGCGTGCGTCTCGCTCGGCCGCGCTTTGATTGCCGAGCCGGATTTCGTCACGAAGGAGCTTTCTGGCGGCGAGAAGTCCATCTGCCTCTCGTGCAGCCGTTGCTTCGTGCTGCCGCACATGCACCCCGGCATCCGCTGCGTCTGGGTCTGGAAGAAGGAACGCGCAAAAATGAAAACACTCTGAAAATTACTTCTTTCCTTTACAAGTTGACAACTATATAATCGAGTGCTAAGATACAAACTATCCATTAAGTGTTTATCGCAACGATGCGAATGACCTTGTCGACGGCATGTATCTTGTCTGAAGACAAACGGGTTCCGTTCGCGAACATTGCGAACGGGATTTATTGTATGCTTTATTTGGGTAGGAAAGAGGGATTCATATGACAGGATTAATGCTTGTCGGTATCGCACTCGTCTGGTTCGCGTGTGCGTACTTATTCTATGGGCGCTGGCTCGCGAAGACTTGGGGCATCGACCCGAAGGCTCCGACGCCGGCTGTCCGCAAGAACGATGGCCAGGATTACTCCCCGGCCTCGCGCTTCACGGTCTTTGCACATCAGTTCTCGTCCATCACGGGCGCAGGCCCTGTGACCGGCCCAATCATCGCAGCGATGTTCGGCTGGCTGCCGGCCTTCCTCTGGATCCTGATCGGCGGCGCGTTCTTCGGCGCAGTCCAGGATTTCACGGCGCTCTACGCATCGGTCAAGAATGAAGGCAAGTCGATGGGCCTGCTGATTGAGCAGTACGTCGGCCGCACGGGACGCCGCCTGTTCCTGCTGTTCAGCTGGCTCTTCACGCTGCTCGTCATCGCAGCCTTTGCCGATATCATCGCGAAGACGTTCAACGGCTTCGGCGCCAACGGCACGCTCAACACGCCGGGCGCACAGGCCGCTACGATTTCCATGCTCTACATCGTCGTCGCCATGGGCTTCGGCATCTTCATCAGCAAGGTCAAGCCGTCCGGCGTCCTGAAGTTCATCGTTGCCGTCGTGCTCGTCATCGCGATGTTCGCGGTCGGCATGCAGTTCCCGCTCTATTTCGATGTGCCGACTTGGCGCTACATCGTCTTCGGCTACTGCTTCATCGCAGCTGTCCTGCCGATGTGGCTGCTCATGGAGCCGCGCGATTACCTGAGCTCCTTCCTGCTGCTCGGCATGGTCGCCGGCGGCGTCATCGGTGTCATCGCCGCCAACCCGTCGGTCAATATGCCGGCTTTCGTCGGTTTTGAAGTCAGCGGCAAGCCGCTGTTCCCGATCCTCTTCATCACGATCGCCTGCGGCGCGGTCTCCGGCTTCCACAGCCTCGTATCTTCCGGCACGTCTTCGAAGGCCATCGCCAATGAGAAGGATATGCTGCCCGTAGGCTACGGCGCCATGCTCTGTGAGTGCATGCTCGGCGTCGTCGCGCTGGCCATCGCCTGCGCCGCTGCCTCGAACGGCGTCATGGCACAGGGCACGCCGTTCCAGATCTTCGCAGCTGGCATCAGCACGTTCTTCACGAATATCTTTGGCCTGCCGGCCGGCTTCTCTGCCTGCTTCATCACGATGTGCGTATCGGCACTCGGCATGACGACGATTGACTCCGTCGCCCGCATCGGCCGCATGTCCTTCCAGGAGATGATCAAGCCGAGCGATGGCGTCGAGGCAAGCGGTGCGCAGAAGTTCTTCATGGACAAGTACGTCTCCACGATCCTCACGCTCATCTTCGCCTATGGCCTCTGCCTCGCTGGCTACATGAATATCTGGCCGCTGTTCGGCGCAGCCAACCAGCTGCTCTCCGCACTCGTCCTGATCTCCCTCGCCGTCTTCCTCAAGATGACGAACCGCAAGGGCTGGATGCTCTACGGCCCGATGATCTTCATGTTCATCGTCACGATGACGGCGCTCGTCATGAGTGTCTACGGCGGCATCATGAAGCTCATGGCCGGCAAGTTCCTCATCGGCGTCGACGGCCTGCAGCTCGTGCTCGCCATCGCCCTGATGACGCTCGCGTGCCTCGTCGTCAAGCACTGCGGCAAGGAGCTCCTCGACAAAGGTCAGGCTGCTCTTGGCAAATGATCGCGTTCGTTTGAACTGACTGTAATTCGATAACCCTGAGTCATAGAAAGCCCCGGTCCCGGATGATTTTCATCCAGGGCCGGGGCTTTTTGCATGTGCGCTTCTTATCTGTTGGCAAGCTTGTAGATGGCGAGGACATCCTTGCGATTGAGCGGGTGGAAGGTGCCGAGCTTCTTCGTGTCGCCGGCCGTGGCGAGGTCGGCGAGGCTGTAGAGCTCGCTGTCGTTGAGCTTGGTGCCGAGGAGTTCCGGCAGGCTCACGGGCATGCCGAGACTCTTGAAGTAGGCGACCATCTTCTCGATGCCCTGGCGGGCGCGCTCTTCCTCTGTGCCCGCGCTTGCCTCGATGCCGAAGATGCGCTCGGCGAACTGCGCAAAGCGGGCTGTGTCATCCTGATAGACGTACTGAGCCCAGGAGCCCCAGAGCGATGTCAGCGAGGCGCCGTGCGTCGCGTCGAAGCGGGCGCTGAGCTCGTGGCCGAGTTTGTGGACGGAGAAGTCCTTGCCGCGGCCGAGCTCCGTGAAGTTGGAGTGGGAGACGCTGCTGCACCACATGATCTCGCTCATGGCATCGTAGTCCTCGTGGTCCTTGACGGCTGCCTTTGAGGCGTCCATGACGGTCTTGATGAGGTCTTCCGCCACGCGGTCGGTGAAGACGTTGGCTTCCTTGACCTTGGTGAAGTAGCGCTCGAGCGTGTGCATGATGATGTCGGAGACGCCGCAGACGAGCTGCTTCTCGGGGACGGTGAAGGTCAGTTCCGGGTTCATGAAGGCGAGGACCGGGCGGTTGAGCGGCGTGTTCAGGCCGACCTTGCGCATCGTGTCCTCGTTCGTCAGCACGGCGGAGTCGCTCGTCTCACTGCCAGCCGCTGCGAGCGTCAGCACAGAGCCGACGGGCATGGTCTTCTCGAGCTTGGCGCGGCCACTCCAGAAGTCCCAGATATCCGTGCCCGGGTTGGCCACGCCGTGCGCGATGGCCTTGGCTGAGTCGATGACGCTGCCGCCGCCGACAGCGAGGATGAAGTTCGCCTTGAAGGCGAGCGCCTCGCGGATGCCCTCGCGCACGAGCGCGACGCGCGGATTCGGCTGGACGCCGCCGAGAACCTGGAAGGCCAGGCCGCCTGACGTCAGCTGGCACTCGATGCGCGAGAGCAGGCCGCTCCTGACGACGCTGCCGCCGCCGTAGACGATGTAGACGCGGCTCGCGCCGTACGCGCGCAGCTTCTCGGCCACGCGGTCCTCGGCATGGCGGCCGAAGATGATCTCGGTCGGCATCTTGAATTCAAAACTCTGCATAAGAAAACCCCCTGTATATGTCTTGCATGGATTGTGCTCATGTATACCTCTATTATTGGCGACGGGCAGAGGAAAATCCTGCCGCCCGCCGAAAAGAAGGGGAAATGTCTCCTGGCGGCGAACTATCCAATAGAGGATGTGATAGGAGAGGGATTTTACTCGGTTCTATGCACATTTGTCTTGTATACACCCATAAATTTACAATAAAGCTGGATTTTTAGGCAACTATCTGCTATGATGTAAAAGTATATGGCGAAAGAAACATAGTTACTATGCATTATTCACATATAAGATGTGATATCTTCAGGAGGGAATATCATGAAGTCAGAGATCACCATCAAGACGGTGCGCTGCAAGGGCTGCGGCATCTGTGCGGCGTTCTGCCCCAAGTCCGTGCTGGCGGTCAGCGAGCTCGGCAAGATACAGGTCGTCAACAAGGAGGCGTGCATCGGCTGCGGCCAGTGTGAGCTGCGCTGCCCCGATTATGCGATTTTTGTGGATAGAGTCAAGGAGGCAGCACAATGAGCAAAGCGAGATTGATGCAGGGCAATGAGGCCTGCGCAGAAGGTGCAATCGCAGCTGGCGTCAACTTCTTCGCCGGCTACCCGATCACGCCATCCACGGAGATCGCGGAGACGATGGCGCGCCTGCTGCCGAAGCACGGCGGCAAGTTCGTCCAGATGGAAGATGAGATCGCGAGCATGGGCGCCATCCTCGGCGCGTCGCTGGCGGGCAGCAAGGTCATGGATGCGACGAGCGGCCCGGGCTTTTCCCTCAAGCAGGAGCTCATCGGCTATGCTGCCTGCGCGGAGATCCCGTGCGTGCTCGTCGATGTGCAGCGCGTCGGCCCGTCGACGGGCCAGCCGACCTCGCCGTCGCAGGGTGATGTCATGCAGGCGCGCTGGGGCACGCACGGCGACCATCCTATCATCGCGCTCGCGCCGTGGAGCGTGCGCGAGACGTACGATGCGACGGTCATGGCCGTCAATTACGCGGAGCGCTTCCGCACGCCTGTCATCCTGCTCATGGACGAGGTCATCGGCCATCTGCGCGAGAAGGTCGAGCTGCCGGAGCATGTAGAGGTCTATCCGCGCCGCAAGCCGAAGAAGTCGCGTGCGGAGGGCTATGAGCCGTTTGCGCCGGATGAGGATCTCGTGCCGAATGTCGCAGACTTCGGCCAGGGCTACCGCATCCACGTGACGGGCCTCATTCACGATGACACGGGCTTCCCGTCCGGCAGCCCGGAGGTCACGGAGGCGTCCATCCGCCGCCTGCACGAGAAGATCGCGCGCGCCGGCGAGGAGATCATCCACACGGAGTCGTACTTCATGGACGATGCCGAGTATGCCGTCGTCTCGTTCGGCGGCTCGGCGCGCACGGCCTATGAAGCGGTGCGCATGGAGCGCGAGAAGGGCCGCAAGGTCGGCATGCTGCGCCTCATGACCATCTGGCCGTTTGCCGACAAGGCCATCGAGGCGCTCTCGGCCAAGGTCAAGGGCATTCTTGTGGCAGAGCTCAACTACGGGCAGATTGTCCACGAAGTGCGCCGCGCTGCGCACAGTGACTGCAAGGTCACGCTCTGCGGCAAGTACGACATGAAATCATTTGAACCGGCGGACATCACCTCCGCCATCGAGAATATGATTGCAGGAGGTAATGCGTGATGGAACGGAGTTTTGAACAATATTTCCGCCAGAATCATCTGCCGCATCTCTGGTGTCCCGGCTGCGGCAACGGCATCGCGATGAAGTCCATCGTCCAGGCCGTCGAGAAGAAGGGCTGGTCGCAGGACAACACGGTCATCGTCTCGGGCATCGGCTGCTCGTCGCGCGCCTCGGGCTACATGGACTTTGACACATTGCACACGGCGCATGGACGCGCCATCCCGTTCGCGACGGGCATCAAGCTCGCCAATCCGGACCTTAACGTCATCGTCATCACGGGCGACGGCGACTGCACGGCCATTGGCGGCAATCACTTCATCCACGGCTGCCGCCGCAATGTGGACCTCACGGTCATCATGTTCAACAACAACATCTACGGCATGACGGGCGGCCAGGCTTCGCCGACGACGCCTGTCGGCGCCAAGGCGACGACGGCTCCGTACGGCTCGGTCGACCGCACCTTCGATGCCTGCAAGCTTGCGGAGGCGGCCGGCGCGACGTATGTCGCGCGCTCGACGGCCTTCCACGTCCAGCACATGACGAACATGATCGCCGATGGCCTTGACAACAAGGGCTTCTCGTTCATTGAGGCGATGGTCCAGTGCCCGACGGCCTTCGGCCGCAAGAACCGCATGGGCAGCCCGGCTGACATGCTCAAGTGGATGCGCGACCACGCTGTCATGAAGGCGGCCTGGGCCAAGCTGCCAGAGGAGAAACGCGAGGACAAGTTCCCGATTGGCTGCCTCTACAGCTCGCAGGCCATCGACTACGATGCTGCATACGATCAGGTCATCGAACGCGCAGGGGGTGCTGACAAATGAGGAAACAGCTTAGATTATCCGGTTCGGGCGGACAGGGCGTCATCACGGCGGCCATCATCCTCGCGGCTGCGGCAGTCGACGAGGGCAAGGAAGCCGTCCAGTCGCAGTCATACGGCCCGGAGGCGCGCGGCGGCGCGTCGAAATCCGAGGTCATCATCGACGATGCGCCCATCTACCATCCGCACGTACTCGTGCCGGATCTCGTGCTGGCCATGACGCAGAAAGCGGCCGACAAGTACTGGAAGGACCTCAATCCCGCGGGGCTCCTGGTCCTCGATGAGCAGCTCGTCCCGAATGTGCCTGACTTCCCGCACGTCGTGCGCATCCCCATCACGAAGCTGGCCATCGAGAAAGTCGGCAAGCCGCTCTTTGCAAACATCGTCGCCCTCGGCGCCCTCGTGCGCCTCACCGGCATCGTTTCCTTCGACGCCATCAAGAAAGCCGTCGCCAACCGCGTCCCGCCGCACACCGTCGACGCCAACATGAAAGCCCTCGAACTCGGCTGGGAAGCCGCAGCTGCCAAGGCTTGACCTTGATATCGCTTATTATAGAAAAAGGCCAGGACCTCTTTTGGGGTCCTGGCCTTTTTGCTGGTAAAAGTGCAGTCGTTCAGATGAACATATGGCGCATGCAGAGGACGAGGAAGCAGACGACGGCTAGGCCGAAGCTGAAGACCTCGACGCAGCGCACGGGGTAGGCGAAGTGGAGCGGGATGTCGATGACGCGCGGGATGTTGCTGGCGAGCAGGGAGATGGCGATGGAGACGTAGAGCAGGATGTTCGTCAGCGGTGCGACGTGCACTTCGGAAAAGGCGCGCAGCAGCAGGTAGATGGAAAAGGCGATGAAGAAGTAAGCGATTTTATCTGCGTAGTGAAAGTTCATACGGGACACATCCTTCGGGATACGAGGTTGAGGCAGTGGGTAATATATGGCTGTGAATCGTCCATCACGATTTACGTCATTCGTAAATCACGTGTTATTTCTGCGCGGGCGGTGCAAAGTCCTGCTGCTTCTGCAAAATCGCAGAAGATCGTGCGCGCTCAGCAGCCGCGCTGGCCGCGGTAGCGGTGCCAGATGGCAGAGCTCAGGCAGAGCAGCAGGAGGCCGGAGAAGGCGAAGACACAGTGGATGCCGAGGTATGTCGCAATGAGGCCGCCGAGCAGGGGGCCAGCCATGGAGCCTACCTGCTGTGCGGCAAACAGCATGCCGAAGATGCGCCCCTTGTAGGACGGCGGGGTGTTGCTGGCGAGCACGGCGTTGATGGACGGATGGATGCCGCAGAAGAAGAGGCCGCCGACGAACTGCATGACGGCGAACGGCAGGAGGGTGTCGGGGATGCCCTGGATGATCATGGAGAGGCCGGCGCCCGCCATGCCGAGGCACATGGCGCGGAAGAAGCCACGCCGCTGTCCGAAGGTTCCCCAGAATGGCGCGGCCATAGCGCCCGCGATACCGCCGAGCGAGAAGACGAGGCCTGCGACGAAGACGAGGTTCGGCATGGGGCCTGCGAGCTTGGCGACGTACGTCGTGAGGACCGGCTGCAGGATCAGGATGACCATCTGCACGAGCGTGCCGCAGAGCAGCATGTTGCGCAGCAGCGGCATGCGCCAGGGCGAGACATCCTCTTCGGGTGCCGTTTCCTGATCAGCTGCCTTCTTGGCAGTGGGCGGCTCCTTGATGATGAAGGTGAAGATCAGGAAGTTCATGAAGAGTGCGGCGGCTGCGAGGAAAAAGGAGTAGCGCATGCCGACAGCCTCGGCAAGGACGCCGCCGAGCAGCGGCCCGACGACGCCGCCTGCCGTCAGAGTGCCCTGCATGACGCCGAGGCAGAAGCCGAGCTTTTTCGGCGGCGCGTAGAGCGTCATGATGGCGAGATCCATCGGCCAGAGGCCTGAGGCGAAGCCTTGGAAGAGGCGCATGAGCGTGAGCTGCCCCGGCGTCTCGACGATGCCGCCGAGGAAGTAACTGATGGAGAGCAGGAAGCTCGCGCGCATGGCCATGATGCGCTTGCCCTTCGTGTCAGCCATGCGCCCCCAGATCGGTGCCATGATGGCGGAGACGAGGAATGAGGCGGAGAAGACGATGCCGGACCAGATGTTGACATCGGCCTCCGAAACGCCGAGTTCCATCGTCAGGTACATTGGCAGGAACGGGATGAGCATGGTGTAACTTGAGGACATGAAGAGGATATTGCACGTGAGAATCGCAAGGACGAGCTTCCAGTTCAAGAAAAGACCTTCTTTCTTCTATCAGGAAAATAACATCTTTCTATTCTATCAGCACTTTACAACTTTTGAAGCATAATAAAATCGCATAGCCTCCTTTGCGATG
>OIWT01001745.1_pt1 | contig 24601 bp, 16 predicted proteins | sample 1587701 | NCBI WGS metagenome assembly OIWT01 (sample SAMEA3888904, study PRJEB22519) | human gut metagenome | biome: human gut; feature: human-associated habitat; material: faeces | place: Denmark | collected 2009
TATATCCCCAATCCGTCTGCTACGGATTTTTGTGTCCTCAAAGACACAGCAAGGTGTCCTTTGAGTAACTCAAAGGGTTTTCGGTTACTCCCGAAAACACACCTTGCCCCTTGCGGGGGAAGGCTTCCTCTCCGAAGTCGGGAAGCCTGTTTCCTACCTGCGGTATGCGTGCTGGAAGCTGCGCTTGTGCCGTGAAACGAACCACTAAATCCATAATAAAGATGAACAAGAAAAAGAACGGGGATGAAACGCCCAAATGGGGACGGCATCCGAAAGAGAGCCGCAAGTCGCACTGCGTAATGGTGCGCTTCGACAATGAGGAATGGCAGAAGTTTCTTGCCATGTATGAGAAATCCGGCGTGTACGCGAGGGCGGTGTTCCTGAAAGCGCACTTTTTCGGGCAACCCTTCCGTGTACTGGTCACGGACAGGACGCTGCTGGATTACTGCACGAAACTCTCCGCATTCCATGCGCAGTACCGCATGGTCGGCAACAACTACAATCAGGCGGTCAGAGAGCTTCGCTGCCATTTTTCGGAAAAGAAGGCGATGGCATTGCTCTACAAACTGGAGCAATGCACCAAGGAATTGGCCGCTTTGATGCGGCAGATCATGGAGCTGTCCCGTGAGTTCCAGCAGAGGCTGTCGGAAAAGGAGGAAAAATCATGATAGCGAAAATTACCGTAGGCACGTCACTGTACGGTGCGCTTGCCTACAACGGTCTGAAGGTGAACGAAGGGGAAGGCAGGCTCCTTGCCGTGAACAGGATCTTTGACAACGGCAGCGGACAGGTGGATGTGGCACGTGCCGAGCAGGACTTCAAGCGGTTCATGCCGGAGCAGGTGCGCACCCGGAATAAGGTCATCCATATTTCGCTCAATCCGCACCCCGACGACCTCCTGACAGACATGGAGCTGGAACAGCTCGCACGCGAGTATCTCGACAGGCTGGGTTACGGCGACCAGCCTTACCTTGTCTTCAAGCACGAGGACATCAGCCGCCACCACCTGCATATCGTTTCCGTCAATGTGGACGAAAACGGCAGGCGGCTCAACCGTGATTTCATCCACCGCCGTAGCAAGCGCATCACCTCCGAGCTGGAAAAGAAGTACGGACTGCACCCGGCTGACCGTAGGCAGCACCGCACCGACAACCCGCTCCGCAGGGTGGACGTATCGCAGGGTGACGTGAAACGGCAGGTATCGAATGTAGCCAAGGCGGTCATGGCAGGCTACAAGTTTCGGACAATGGGCGAATACCGCGCTCTGCTCTCGCTCTATAATGTCACGGTAGAGGAAGCACACGGCATGGTGAACGGACGCGAGTATCACGGGCTGGTCTATTCCGCCACTGATGATGCCGGCAACAAGACCGGCAATCCTTTCAAGGCTTCCCGCATCGGCAAGTCCGTCGGCTATGAAGCCGTTCAGTGCAGGTTTGAATTTTCCAAAGAACAAATTCGGGATAAACGTCTGGCGGAGATGACCCGCAAGACCGTCGTCGCCGCGCTTGCTCGGACATACCGCCGCGAGGAGTTCGTCACCCTCCTCCGGGACAAGGGCGTGGACGTGGTGTTCCGCCATACCGACGAAGGGCGCATCTACGGAGCGACCTTCATCGACCACCGCACGGGCTGTGTGCTCAACGGCTCTCGTCTGGGTAGGGAGTTTTCCGCCAATGCCTTGCAGGAACATTTCACCCTGCCTTATGCCGGCACTCCGCCCATGCCGTTCACCATTACCGTGGACGGGCAGCAGCCCGACACCCGTCCCGCCGTGGAATACGACGAGGGGTATTCCTCCGGCTTGGGTTTGCTCGGCAGCGATGCTTCGGACACACAGGCGGAGGAAGCCGCCTTCGAGCGTGACCTCAAACACAGACGTAAGAAACGCCGCAAAGGACAGGGATTATAATTCAGTCATTCAAACTTAAAAACAGAAACAGATTATGTCACAACAGGAAGACGATTTGAGGGCACTGGCGAAAATCATGGATTTTCTTCGTGCCGTAAGCATTATTCTGGTGGTCATCCACCTCTACTGGTATTGTTACGAAGCCGTAAGGCTGTGGGGCATCGGCATAGGTATCGTGGACCGGGTACTGATGAACTTCGACCGTACAGCCGGACTGTTCCATCACATTCTCTACACGAAGCTCTTTGCCCTTCTTCTGCTCGCGCTCTCGTGCCTCGGCACGAAGGGTGTCAAGGAGGAGAAAATCACCTGGCGCCGGATCTGGGCCGTACTTGCCGCGGGGCTGGTGCTGTTCTTCGGCAACTGGTGGGTGCTGTCCCTGCCGCTTCCGGTGGAGGCGGTTGCGGGTTTCTACACCGCTTCGATGGCGGCGGGCTATGTCTGCCTGCTCATGGCGGGCACGTGGATGAGCCGCCTTTTGCGTACCAACCTTATGGAAGACGTGTTCAATGTGGAAAACGAGAGTTTCATGCAGGAGACCCGCCTCATGGAAAACGAGTATTCAGTAAATCTGCCCACCCGCTTTTACTATAAGAAGAAGTGGAACGACGGATTTATCAATGTGGTAAACCCGTTCCGTGCTTCCATCGTGTTGGGTACTCCGGGCAGTGGAAAGTCGTATGCTGTGGTTAATTCTTTCATTAAACAACAGATTGAGAAGGGCTTCGCGCTCTATATCTATGACTTCAAATTCAGCGACTTATCTACCATTGCCTACAACCACCTGATGAACCACCCGGACGGGTACAGGGTCAAGCCGAAGTTCTACGTGATAAACTTCGACGACCCGCGTCGCAGCCACCGTTGCAATCCCATCCATCCGGATTTCATGGAGGACATCACCGATGCTTACGAGAGTGCCTATACCATCATGCTCAACCTGAATCGGACTTGGGTGCAAAAACAGGGCGACTTCTTCGTGGAGTCGCCGATTATCTTGTTCGCCGCAGTGATTTGGTTTTTAAGGATTTACAAAGATGGCAAATATTGTACTTTTCCCCATGCCATCGAGCTGCTTAATCGCCGTTACGAGGATGTGTTTCCTATTCTGACCAGCTATCCCGAACTGGAGAACTACCTTTCCCCGTTCATGGACGCATGGCAGGGCGGGGCGATGGAGCAGCTTGCCGGGCAGATAGCCTCGGCTAAGATTCCACTCTCGCGCATGATTTCCCCGCAGCTCTACTGGGTCATGTCCGACAGCGAATTCACGCTCGACATCAACAACCCCGACGAGCCGAAAATCCTTTGTGTGGGCAACAATCCCGACCGCCAGAACATCTACGGGGCGGCGTTGGGACTGTACAATTCGCGCATCGTCAAGCTCGTGAATAAGAAAGGAAGGCTCAAATCCTCAATAATCATAGACGAGTTGCCCACGATTTATTTCAAGGGGCTGGACAACCTGATTGCCACCGCCCGAAGCAACAAGGTTTCCACCCTGCTCGGTTTTCAAGACTTCTCCCAGCTCAAGCGTGACTACGGCGACAAGGAGGCCGCCGTGGTCATGAACACCGTCGGCAACATCTTTTCCGGGCAGGTCGTGGGCGAGACTGCCAAGACCCTTTCCGAACGTTTCGGCAAAATTTTGCAGAAGCGGCAGAGCATCACCATCAATCGCGAGGACAAGTCCACATCCATCAATACGCAGATGGAGAGCCTGATTCCGGCGAGCAAGATTTCCACGCTCACGCAAGGCATGTTCGTGGGAGCCGTCGCCGACAATTTCAGCGAGCGCATTGAGCAGAAGATTTTCCATTGTGAGATTGTGGTCGATGCCGAGAAAGTGAAGCGTGAGGAACAGGCATACAAGCCTATTCCCATCATCACGGACTTTACCGATGCTGACGGCAACGACCACATGAAGGAGATGATTCAGGAGAACTACAACCGTATCCGTGCAGAGGTGCGGCAGATTGTCGCCGACGAGTTGCAGCGCATACAGTCCGACCCGGAACTGCAATACCTCTTGCAGAACAAGTAACACGCCATAGGCGAAAAAAGGAAAATCCGTAACACGCTTGAACATTCAGTCGTATTACGGATTTTCTTTTTTATATCATTATGTTTATCGGGTTTGCGACAGTATCAGGTCACCGGAATGGGTTTGATTTCTATTGCCATAATCTATTGTCTTTTAATTGCTTTTGCAAAGGTTGTCTTTTTCTTCCGATAATTGCAGGAAACCGGACTTTTCTCGTTTACCTTCTCATCCGTTCCCGTTCCTCATCCATCTGCATCCTACGGTTCACTTTCTCGGCTGCACGGTCGAGAAAATAGGTTCTACTTTCATTTTTCCGCATCTTGATGTCGCTGTATATGTTGTAGCAGCCTTTCGCCTGCACACCAAGCACCTTGTAGAAATAGTCGGCAATTTCCTTCAGTGAGGTCTCGCCGTCATTGATGCAGCCCATTTCGCTGACACCGTAGATAAGTTCAACAAGGTCGGACGCCTTGCCCGTCCAGCGCATGGTCGGGGTATTCCTTTCATCTTCTTTCTTTTCGTATCCGGAGTGAATGGTGGTGGATAGTGGCGGCACCTGCGGACAATTGGAGGGGACATGCTTTTGCATCTTGCGGACAAAAGACAAGGCTTTGCGGACAAACAGGTCGGTATGGCTTTTCACCCCACCTGCAAGATACTGCGTGTTGTGATATTCCAGTTCGTTCTCGGCATACGCCAGTGCAATCTTTACACCGTCCGTATCGTTATCGGACAGCAGTTCGACAACCGCCTTGACAAAACACCCATAGGCAGCATTCAGATTGATTGTCTCATCATTTCCGTTTATAAGACCGAAAAACTCGGTTTCTGTCAATATAAGGTAATTCATATTTTTTCTGTTTGAATGATACACTTTGATTATCAGTGTGCGCACATGAACTATGAGTACAAATGCTTTTCCACAAACAGAAAAAAAACGGCAGGATTTTGTATCCTGCTGTTATACAATAGAATAGAGATAAAATATTTTTCAGCCATTGTATAAACGGCAAAAAAAACTGTTTCAAGATGAAACCGCGTTTCATTTTGAAACAATTGAATCCGCATTTCACGTTCCATTTTGGAACATGATACGGCTAATTATCTTCCACATCCACCTTACGGTATATGTGTCGCAAGGCTCCCGGCATACTTTTCTGTTCGGTCAGTTTCCAATAAGATATTGGCAAATTCTTATGAAACAGAAAGTAACCTGTACCCGCTATGAACGGTACGGTATAGATGATAATTTCATCAACGATACGCATGTTCAGCATTGCATTGACAAAAGTCGCATTATGAATTGTCGCTTCAATCAGATAAACGGTGTTGTCGTCTTGTTTCTCATGTTCGGCTATCAATGTGGTCATGGAATAGTCCGGTGAAAGTTCGAAGGTCGCTTTTTCATATATGTCCGTTATGCCATGCCAGTCGGGGCGGAGACACCAACGCCCTTCTGTTTCCATATCAGACAAGCATCCATCCATTGAAAGTATTGCCAGCAATTGTATTTTCGCCATAATCAGATTTTATTGGTTTTCAGCCCGCTTGGAGAAAAAAAGTAGCGTGCTATCCACGCTATCTCAAGCGTAGGGCTGGACACCCCCTGAAAGAAATATACGTGAATGCACGCTATGACAATGCATAGCATAAGCATCACGCAATTTGCTTCTTTCAGTTTCAATTGTCCAGATTTACGCCTGAAGACACCTTGCGTTCTTATGTCTATATCAGCAGGTAGCCGGACTTGCCAACTATCTGTTTTTTTCTAATGTTATCCGCAAAGATAGGAATTTGTACGGATAATGTATTATTTTACAGCGGAAATATTCATTTTTAAGTTATTTCTCACCGTATTTCAGCCCATATTCCATCATTTTCCGATATAATGTCGTACGTCCGATACCCAATATCTGTGAAGCCGTGTTCCGGTTACCTTCCGCTTGTTCCAATGCACGCAAGATGCGTTCTTTTTCAAGTTCCTCATCTTTTAAGGTAGAACAACAAGAAGTGCAGATATGTTCACGGTTCATTTCCAAATCTTTTGCAGACACCATATCTCCTGCCGTATGCAGTATCGCTGCCTGTACCGTCAGGCGCAGTTCACGCACGTTGCCCGGCCATGAATGGGCGAGCAGGGCTTTGCGTGCCGACTGGTCGAATCCTTTCACATCGCGTTCCAGTTCCACATTAGCCTGTTCACGGAAAAATTCCGAGAGAGGCATGATGTCATCGCTGCTTTCACGGAGTGGTGGTACTGTTACAGCATATTCCTGCAAGCGGTAAAGCAGGTCTTGACGGAAACGCTTCTCCGATACGGCTTTCTGCAAGTCTTCGTTGGTGGCTGCTATAATGCGCACGTCGGCTGTCTTGTCTTCTTTGCCGCCGACGGGACGGTAACGCCGTTCCTGTATGGCACGCAACAGCATTTGTTGGGTGTCAGGCATGAGGTTTCCAACCTCATCCAGAAACAGCGTGCCGCCTTCCGCTTCCTGAAAAAATCCGCTGCGGTTGGCATCCGCACCGGTAAACGCCCCTTTCACATGACCGAAAAAGGCGGACTGTGCCAGTGCCGGGGACAACGAACCGCAGTCCACCGCGACAAACGGTTTGTCCGCCCGTTTGCTGTTTTCGTGGATATACTGGGCGAAATGCTCCTTTCCGGTTCCGTTCTCGCCCAGAATCATCACACTCAGATTGGTCGGCGCGACAATCTTGGCGCGATGCTTTGCGGAAAGATACGCCTCACTGGTACGTCTGAAAATGGGGGCACGTCTTGTGCGTTTCTGTTCTTTCCGTATGGTCTGCACGAGTGGCAGCAGCCGTTCTTCTATCAGCCGTTTCGGGATATAGTCCTCAGAGCCGAGTTTCATGCTTTCCACTGCCGTATGTACCTCGGCGTAGTCGGTCATGACGATGAAGCGTTGCCGTTTGCCCTGATTGCGCATCCACAGCAACAGTCCGGTACATTCACCGTCGGGCAGGCGAAGGTCGGCAAGTATGATGTCCTCGCTCTTCATCTTGTCCGCCAGCTTACGGGCGGCTGACAGCGATGAAGCGGTTTCCGTTTCAAATCCTTCCTTGGCAAGCAGGTTGCATACATATTTGCAATAGACCGGATTGTCCTCAACAACAAAAACCTTCATCCTGTACCCTCCTTTCTTTTTTTGCCTGTTCTATGATACTATGCCCCATGCGGACAACGGCATCGACGGCACGGCTGATTTCATCTTCCGTACTGCCGCCTTCCTTGTGTAAAACCCCGTGAAGTTGCCATAATGGTTTATCGGCACGGATAACGCTCCATGAGCTGCGCAGATGGTGTACCCATTCGTCCAGAGCCTTGAAGTCTTTCATCATGACGGACTGTTTCACTCCCTGCATTTCTTTTTCCGTAGCTTGGGTCAGTGTATCCAGCATTTCCTCCTTGTTGCCGTAAGCCAGCAGGGGGGATAAGTCCGGTGAGTATTCCTGTTCCTTTATACCGACACATTTTTCGGATATTTGCAGCAGGTCTGGCAATGAGAATGGCTTGAAGAGGCAGCCCGAAAAACCGAAGTCGAGCAGGCTTTGCTCGTCACAGTTCCCCCAGGCCGTAGTGACGATTACCGGAATGGTCTGTGAGTTGCCCACATTCGACGAGCGCAGCAGTTTCAGCACGTCATATCCGTTTGTTTCAGGCATTCGCAGGTCGGTTATCAGCAAATCATAGTCCCGTTCCCGTATGGCTTCCATCAGGTCTGACGTATTGGTACATGTGTCGCAGCGTATATTGCAGCTGCCATACATTTCTTTGGTCATGGCCAGTGTCATTTCATCATTGTCCAGAACCAGAACGGAGTAAAAAGCCGCATGGCGTCTGGCTGAAATTCCGGCCTTGCGCTTTTCTATCTCTATGATATTGTCGGCAAGGGGCATCGGCAGTCTCACGGTAAACCGGCTGCCTTTGCCTTCCTCGCTCTCAACTGCGACTGTTCCGCCCAGCAGGGTGGCTGTGTTCTTGACTATCGGGAGCCCCAGCCCGAAGCCGTCCTCGACGGCGGCATTCGGCAGACGCTCGAAGGGCTCAAATATCTTTTCCCGTTGTTCGTTGTTCATGCCCGTACCTGTATCCTGCACGGTCAGGACAAGTTTCCCGGCTTCATAGGCCATGTCCAGTCCTACCGTACCGCTTTCCGTAAACTTGATGGCATTGCCAAGCAGATTGTTGGCTATCTGTATCAGCCGGTTGCGGTCGCCCATCAGAATGACGTCGCTGCATCCGCTTATGTGTAGGGTCAGGTCTTTGGCTTCAGCTCTCGGCTCAAATTCTGTCTGAAGTATTTCAATCACATTTTTCAGGCGGAAGGGGACAGCGTTTGCCTGTTCTTTCCCGCTGTCAAGCCGGAAAAAGTTCAGCAGGGTATTCAGCATATCCGTCATTCTGCCGGCTGCCTGTCTTATGTTTTGGGTATATTCTATTCTTTTGTTCTCATTTTCAGTATGTGTCAGAAGTTCTCCGTAACCATTGATGGCAGTGAGCGGAGTGCGCAGTTCATGCGTGACGGTCAGCATGATTTTCCGGCGGGCAGAGAGCAGTTGCCTGTTCTGTTGCACAGTCTTTTGCAGCTTGTCTATCAGCTCGTTTGTTTCTTTCCTGTACCTGCAGATACGTTTCACGTTCCGGTGAATGACAACATACGAAAGCAGCAGAAGAAAGGCTACGATGGCAGTCAGTCCGCCTACTTGCACCGACGATTGCCTGCGTATGGCGGCTAACTCTGTTTCTTGCCGTTGCAGGTCTGTCCGTATTCTCGCATCCATTTTCTTGATCATGCCCTGCAACTGGCAGTTCAGTTTCCTGTTTCTTACCGAAAGGCTGTCGGCATATTGGCTCAACCTTTCGCTTTGTTCTTTCTGGCGGGCGATCACGTCACTGTTCAGCGTATTGAGCATGGTGGTCGTTGCGGTCGGTTTCGCTTCTTCCTTTTTCCCGAACAGACCCAGAAAACCTGTCCGTTTCCTTTTTGGCGGTTCTTCCTGCGAACTTTTGCGGGCTATCACCGGAACACGGCGGGCTATTTTGTCCTTTATTTCTTCCTGTTCATTGAGTACCAGCATGATTTTGTTCAGCAGCTTTTCCTTTTCAGACAGCAACCGGCAGACACTGTCTATACGTTCGCTGCGGTAGGTCGACTTGAACCGGCTGAGCAGAGTGTCCACTTCCAGACGCTTCTCATGGTATGCCGCCATGTCTTCCTCGTTCCAGTCCAGCACGGTTTCACCAATCAGGGATAAGTCAACCACCTTCACATACACTTCGTGTACGTCTTTACGGAAGCATCTTATCTTGTTGCTTGTTGTCTCTATTTCCTGTCGCCTCTGCTGTTCGTTGAGCCAGATATATACAATGCCGAAAATAAGTAATAGTATCAGCACATATCCTGCCGCTATCTTGGTGCGCAGGTGTCTGGTTGCTATTGTTTTCTGTTTCATGCGGTTTACCTCATCTTTTTTATGATTTCTCCTTATGAAAATACAGCCCACTGACCTTACGGCAGCGGGCTGCGATTCTGTATGATGTTACCGGGCACTGATGCTCCCGCCCGGAATGGGAATTTCTGTTTTTTTATTCTCTTATTATCTCTTTTCCAATGAATTGCCGACCTCGAACCGAGGCAGCCTTCATATACTGCCGCCGTCGCCGCTGGCTTCCCGTTCCAGATTAACGAGAGAAACCACCAGCTTGTTGGGGCATTGCTCGCCGGCAGAGCCTATCAGCCCGACCTCGGCCACCCCTTCGGGCTGCCGGTGTGAGCGGGCCAGATATTCATCCAGCCGTGCAGCGTAAGTTGTCAGTATCTTGCGTATCATAAATGCCTACAATTTACTATTTTATATCCAATCAGCCAAACTTTTGGGCTGCCTTTTTATGGATTCTGCACCAATAGAGGTAATGAATTGCCGGGTTCAAATGTGTATCGCCAACTTTCAGCGTTCAATGCGGCGTTCATGGCGTTAGCGGCATTCTGCCAGTTACCGTCCGTCACCTGCTCGGTTCCGCCGATGGTGCCCGCCTGATTATAGCCTATGCCTTGTTCCTGACCGTTGTCTCCCCAGTAGCAGGCGGTGATGACAGGGGCACCGAGTGATGTATAGTTTCGACCCGTTACGCCGCCTGTGGCTCCATCTGGACCGCTGACAGTCCCTGTAGCATGGTAGCAGGCGGTCAGGGTGCCCGAAGCATTGTCTCCCGTTACGCCGCCTACATAACAAGAGCCGGTTCCAGTGCCTGTACCGGTCACGTTGCCCGTGGCATAGCAGGCGGTGAGAATGCTGCCGGTTCCGTTAGATCCCACCACGCCGCCGGCGAAGGTGTTGATTGTGGAGGCTCTTTCAAAGGTCACGTTTCCTGTGGCATAGCAGGCTGTCAGGGTGGCACTATTATCCGTTTTACCTGCCACGCCGCCGACTTCGCCCGTTCCCTTCACTGTGGCCGAGGAGCCGCATAGGGTGATGGAACCGCCAAATTGCTGGCCCACCACGCCGCCTGCGGTACAGCGACTGCTGACACTGCCCGACACCGAGCAGTTTTCAATGTTGCCCCGGCTATATCCTGCCACGCCGCCGACATAGCCATACTGGTAATCGCTTGTTATCTGCACATTCTCCAGCACCACGTTCTTCACCGTGCCGCCATCTTTGCCGATGTAGCCGAACAGCCCCGCATATTCGTCACTTCCCGTAACGGTCAGCCCCGATATGGTATGGTTGCCTCCGTCGAAGGTGCCAATGTATTGATGTTTATCGTCTATGCCTATCGGTGTCCATTCCCCCGTCAGGGTGATGTCGGCGGTGAGGGTGATGTTGATGTCAATCGCTCCGTTGTTCACCAGCTTGGCGAGGTTCTTCAGACCCTTTTCGTTGTCCACGGTGTAGTTGCCTTCGCTCACTTCGGTATAGCCCAAATCCTTATTCAGCGTGATGTTGTAGAACTTGCCCGCTACAGGGGTGATGCCGGAGGAGAGAGTGCGCTCCTTGCCATCGTCGTTCGCCATCAGCTTGGTTATCTCGTAGTCGGGCACCACGTTCGCCTCCCAGCAGGTGATGGCGTTGCCGTTCTCGGTGTATTCGCACTTCTTCATCTCTATCCAGCCCTCTTGCGAGCCTTGCACTACCGTGCCCTTTTCATAAGTACACTGTGTGTAGGTATAGAGCTGGAGGCTCTGCACTTCGCCGAGCGCATCGCCGGTGGGCGTGACGCGCACCTTGGCCAGACGGTGGGCAAAGGTCAGCGTGACGGGTGTCTGGTAGTCGCCCGTGCCCGTACCGCCCAACAGGTAGGCAAGACTTTGGCTTTGGTCGCCGAGGTCGAGGGTGCCGTCCGTGGCGGGGTACCAGGCGCTGACGGTGTGGGCCTCGTCCCTGTCGCTCCAATACAGGGGTGTTTCGGCTTCGACGGAGCCTTCGTCCCGCACGGTGTAGGTGCCGACCTCTCCCTCGCCGTCTATCTGCACGGCGAACCGGTCGCCCGCATCGAACGTGCTGCTTTTGCCGTCCCCGTTCTCGCTGACGCGCGTCTGCGGTGTGCCCCAGGGCTGCGCTTCGCCGCCCTCCACGCCAAGGGTGATGCGGGCTATCTCAACGGGGTATTGTCCTTCGGGCAGACGGTCGCCGTCCGCCAGTTCGTCCTTCGTGCAGGCTGCCGTGGCAAGTAGCAGTGCGGCTGCGGCAAGAAGCAGATGGATGGAATGTCTTTTATTCATATCGGGTTATCTTTTATTTGTTTCCGTTTTGTGCTGCCGCCGCCTGCGAAGGCGGCCGTCGCACCATAGTGTCTATGGGCAGCTCCGGCTTGACGCTTGCGCCGGGGCAGCGGTATGTAGGGCTTACAGCGTGATGCTTACATTGTTCGAATTTCCGGGTTCCCACGGGGTAATCTCCGGTTCTTCCACCGTGATGCCATTGTTGTTGAGCGTTATGTTGTAGGTGTAGGCATAGCCTGCGGAGAACTGATTCGCTTCGGGCTTGGATGGATTCGGCAGTGTGGTTGTATAGTCCAGTCCGTTGAAAGACACTTTAAGGTCAAGAGAGGTGGTCACTCCCTGCGGGAGAATGATGACTTGCGAAGTGGTGGCACCGCCCAGCTGCATGGTAATCGGCGATTCGACGGCTGCGGTTACGGCAGTCGTTCCGGTAGCCGTGTCGAAAGTGCCTTCGTGCTTCAGTCCGTCCAACGTGTAGTCAGCAGGTTCCATTCCGTTGAAAATGAGGCCGTCGCCTGGCTTGAAGGTGAATTTGATGAGACTCATGCGGTGGTGGAAGGAGTTGTCTTCACCGCCTTTGTCGGTTTTGTCGGTGAAGCTCACCTCCGGGCTGCGGGTGCTTCCCTTCGCTCCCGAGGCAAAGAGGAAGTCGATGCCGGGGCCCTGCTTGTCGGCTGCGGTATTGACGGTCACCGTTCCGCCGTCAGCCTGATACGGATAGTAGGCATGGAAGGTCTGCGTTTCGGTGTCATTGAAATAGATGGTAGTACCGTCGGTCACGAACTTACCGTTCTCTCTCTTGTAGGGCACGTTGGTGAAGCCTGCGCCGGTGACGCCGATGCGGTCGCCGTCGGTCCAGTCGGTTCCTTCCGAATTGACGCGGGTGGATACAGCTTCATAGATGTCGGCGGTAAACTGGGCGGCTACGGGGCCGTCATTCAGGTTCTCGTTGTCGTTGTTACAGGCGGCAAGTGTCAATGCCAGCGCTGCGAAAGCAAAAAATCTTGTCTTCATTATATTTATAGTCTTTAATTGTTAAATTGCATAGTTACCGTTACATTTCCGCACTGGCATCACCACCTTCTACCGTTTCCCAGCCGGTAATTTCGCCCTTGCCTTCTTCCATGCCGACGGGGGTTTCCAGTGTTCCGGTCACACGGTAGGCGGTGGTCATATCGCCGTTAAAGTCCTCAAGGGCTTCCGTCAGGTCGACCTCTGTGCGCTGTGTGCGTCCGCCATCGGTAAAGACGATGTCCAGCACCAGCGTCTGCACGGTTCCCATCGTGCCCAGCAGGCGGGCGTCGGCCGTGAGCTTGCTGCCGTCACGGGTGAAGGAGAAGACCGTGGAGGTCGGTTCGCCGATGGTCTGTCCCTTCTCCATATCAAAAATTCCGGCTATGCCGCTGAGGGTGGCGGTCACGCTCTGTATCAGTTCGGGGCGTCCCTGCGTCACTTCCAGTTCCAGTTGCAGGTCACGTACACGCTGCCGCGGAACAGGGTTGACACGCAGCGTGTCGTCAGCTGTGACGGTAATCTCCTGACTGACGGTCTTCAGATAGCCCGGCAGGGGGATTACGGATGCACCGTCCGCACGGCTCTTGCCATCAGGGGCATTGACCCGTGCCATTCGTCCGTCAAAGGTGAAGCCGTCTGCATGATTATAGGCCACCAGGCTGTGCGCTCCCGGTGTGAGCAGGTCGGGGGCGGTAAAAGGCGAACCGTCAATGCCGGTCGCTTTCCCGTCGATGTCGAGTACATAATCATCGTCTGCCGACACTCCCGTCAGGCTGACGGTGACTGCCCCCCTGTCGGGATGCGGAGTGTCATAGAGCGTGTCCTTCACACAGGAAGAGAGTAGTGATGCGGTCAGCAAGACTGCCGCAAATTTGACTTTTTTCCCGAAAAGGTGAAAATCCGTTTTACGAACGACCAATATTCTTGATAAACGACATCTGTATTTTGTCTGTTCCATATTGTCCTCCTTCCTTAGAATAATTTCCATACCAATGTCACGCCGGCGTTGATGGGTCCCCACCAGTCCTTTGCCTCGCTGCCTTTGCGCACTCGTACACCGTCGATGACTTCATATTTTTCATAGTCGGCATTCAGGTAGCCCAGACCGAGGCTGAAATCGAGGGCCAGTGCCTTGTTCAGCCGTAGCTGGTAGCCGCCGGTGATGCCGCCGCCGATCAGGTCGCCCTGCTTGCCTGTTTCGGAGAGCTTGTAGTTGAACTGCCCGGCCTTGAACATCGCGCCCAGATACCAGGCTTTCTTCTCGCCCATATAGTAACGCACTTCCGGGGTCACTTCCCAAAGGGCATAGCGGCGGTCCTTGTCGCTCCAGCTCCATGAAGTCCATGAGCCGTTTACGGCAATGCCCCACGATGGGCTGATACGCCATTCCACGCCAAGGTCGGGTGTCAGGGTTACAATCCTTAGCAGATTGGTACGGATGGCAAAATGATAATTTTCGGCAGTTGCTGTTTCCGACGGACGGTCGGTAAGGATATTTTGCTGTGTTGCCGTCTGTTGCTGTTGGGCCGTTCTTTCGGCTCCGTCCTTTTCATCGGCAAGTCGGGCCTCTTCCGCTTTGCGCTGCTCCTCGGCGAGGCGCTCCTGTCCGGCACGTTTCTCGGCTTCCATGCGCTCGGCTTCCGCCTTGCGCCGTGCCTCTGCTTCCACATCCGTTACAGCAGTTTCTTTTACTGGTACCGTCAGGCGCACGGTGACGAAATCACCCTCTGCCGCATGGTTGCGGGTGACGAAACTTTCTTCCTTGATTCCCGCACGGACAATCAGTTCTGATTTTACGCGGTTGGCACGGATTTTCGCCGTACCCAGGTTATCGGCTTCACGGCCTAATGAATTGCAGTAGCCATCGACATAAAGCGGCAGCTTGCCGTCAAGAATGTCCGTCTTGTTGCTTTCGATGCACTCCAGCAGACGGGCAAGTTCCATGTCATTGCCGCTCCAAGGCACATAGAACATGTCTTCCCGTGGCACGAACCGGAAAGTGTAGGTCGTATCTGCTTTCTGCTGCGCCGTCACCGGTAGCAACAGCAGCGACAGCAGTGCGGTCGTAATCCATTTATTCAAGTATGTCATATTTTTATTTGTTTAATAGTTAAATCTACAATACGAAAACTCCGTTATTCAGTCTGTGTTCTCCGTGCATGCCTTCAAGTCTCTTTCAAAATCTAAACGGGCACGTGACTCGTAACGGAAAAAATTATTATAGTATGTGTTCCAGTATTGCTCCAGCAGTTGCAGCCGGAAAAGGCTGGCTGCGGATAGAGAATCGAATTTCCTACAGGTCAGGACACGTATGTTTCCATTGAGAAGAATCCTTTTTTGACGTTCCCCCTCAGTAGTAAGCTGGAACTGGTAACGGGTGGAATGGCAGCGGCGGCTGACAACCACGTAATAGGGACGTGTGTCGGCAAATATCCCTTTACCTTTCTGCGCCAGACGGTAAATCATTTTTGCATGGTCTGTTGTCATTTCACGCGGCATGTACCAGATGTATTCGCTGCGTTCATGTTCATCTCCCCGGATTGCCGGATGAAAACGGCATACTGTCTTCGTCAGGCTGAAAACAATCAACCCCGTCCCATATACGATAATACAGGACTCCTTGTTTTGCCATAGGGACCATAGCAGGATAACCGAACAGACCGGATAGGCCAAAAGGTACAGGCTTTCCGGATACATTTCCTTCCAACCGATGTCTTCGGTATATTCGTAATCGAAACGCTTCCTGTAAACACGTCTATAATCGTAAACAAGAAAGGTGTATGCCAGCAGATTACAGGAAAGTACCGCAAAACGGTATATGGAAGAATCCAACAGACCGGCAACGTATGGCAGCCACAGAAGTGGTATCAGGCAAAGAGCGGCTGCGACTTTCCATATATTGAACCCGGTAAGGCGGTCGGCATACTCAAACGGATCGTTGTATTCCTGACGCAGGAACAGGATGCACGACACCTGGCAGGCAGGAAGAACAAGGGCAAGGCTGTCGAACCACTGCCCCGGTGTCACCGTCCGGGACAAAGACTTGTCCAGCAAGGTAAGTAGTGACATCGCTCCCACAAACATCGTCAGGACGGAGAAGAATATATGTATGCCGCGTGCCGGATAGTCATAGCGGAACGGACGTTCCATGTAGTCCACGTCAGGACGCATCCATCGGGGCATCCATGAAGTATTGCTGTAATCGAGCGTAAACGGAAACGCTGCCAGTCCGCCCAGCAACAGGAATATACTTGCTATAATGGTTATTTCGGTATTCATACGACTTTTGTTTTAATGGGTTAAACGGGGCATACGAATACGGAAAAGGGCGGAAAGCTCCCGTAAAAAGGAGTTTCCACCCTTGCATGTATTGATGATAATAAGTATATTAACGCGCGAAGATACGCCGGTCGCAATGTGTGTGTGTGTGTGTGTGTGTGTGTGTGTGTGTGTGTGTTTACACAAATCTCACACATATCCAAATTTACAAGACACTTTTTTGAATACAGGTATATGCACGATGCAGCGGACAACGGAATGTTGCCTGAACAGATTGCCATATTTCCTGAAATGTGCTGTAAATCAAAATACATTGTCATTCAATTATTAAATTCCGCTTGCAAAGTTAGCGGATTTTAACGGAAAGTGAGAGGACAATCTTAGAAAATTTGAAGGACAATTCAAGGAAAAATGCTCATAATGAGGGACAATTCAGGGAATTTCCTTAAATTGTCCTTCTGTGTTCTTGTCCTGCATCCCGGATTTCAGGTTTCGGCTGTAAGTCCTTACATTGGAAAAACCGCAATGTGTAGCAATTTCTTCACGGCTTGCCGAAGGGTGTTCTTCCCGGTATCGGACAGCGGCCTCAATCCTGAGCCGGTTCAGTTCCTTATAAAAGGAACCGAAACGTTCTTTCATGACAATGGATACATATTTCCGGTTGCTCTTTACCGCATCTGCCAGTTCGCCGATTTTCAGGTTCGGATTCAGGTAAAGCCTGTCCTCGGTCAATGCTGCCCGTATTTTCGCTTCCAGTTCATCCTTGGCATCAACAGACAGCAGGCTGCTGCCGCTTCCCCGGTCGGACAGTACCGTTTCTATTTTTTTCGCTATGAGTTCTTCCGTTTCTTCTACCACCTCCCGATATTCTTTTCGTTGCGGATGCAATATCCGTATCAAAAGTACGATGTGCATGACAGAAATGACCAGCTGGAACCACATGTTATAATTATGGTCGCCTGTAAAAAACAGCCACCATGCGGCTCCCAGATACAGCACCGGCATGAATACGACAAAACCGGCAAAACGTACCGGAAAATCTTCACTGTTGGAATATTCTTCCTGCATGTGTAGGCGAATCTGGCGCAACAGCCAGCTTGTGGTATGCAACAGCATGGCTGTAAGCAGCAGGGAATATCCTCCGATAAGGAGAAGAAGCATATCACGATGGCGGTAGAGGGTATCTCCACCAATCCAGCCGTATATCCAACAGACCAGTATAATGACAAGAGGAATGATACCGGACAATACAAATATCAGTCTGCGGTGTCTTGTCTTGCTGAAGAAAAACCGGCGGAACGACAACACGCCCGCACCGGGCAACAGCAGCATAAGAAAAACACGCATAAAGAAGTATGCGTCCGGGCTGTCCATGCGGAAAAGCCATACCACAGGCAGGGCGAAACAGGCATAGACAATCGTGATGAGCTTGCGGGCCGGATAGAAATAGGCTTCTTCCTCGTCAAACGGACGGCACATGTGGAAATAACGCACCAACGCACAAAACAGTGACGTAACGACCAGTATCAGGCAGGATGCCGCATAATATATTTCAGGACCTTGTATTATCATTTCGGATTTCTAAAAATTTTGCGAATTTACAAAAATCCGTTCGTATTAGGCCTCTAATCAGAGCTTTTTATCATCTAACCCCCTTATTTTTCATATGTATGTCAAAGAACAATGGATTATTTCTTTATTTTTATGGCTTTTACTAAATGAAGCTCCTTTATACCGAGTTTACGAAGTTCGGGTGAATGCACATAAATGACACCGACCTCATAAGTGTCGGGCTTCACATGAAAACTGTAAAGCAGATAACCGGTATATGGCTTGGCAAGCAGGCACGCATGGTAATGATACTTTCCGTCACATTCACTTAAGAATGTATTTCTTTACAATTGCAACAAATAATCTCATAATAAAAGACGGCTGCCTTATGACAACCGTCTTTTAATTACAGTTTCAAACCTTTCGGTTTGTTTTCCTTTTGCAAATCACCCATGACATAGCCAGATTGCAGCTGCGGCTCCATAGACACCGGTTTTGGTTCGGCTCCTTCCTGTAAGGACGGCTTTTCTCCGTTGGGGACATTCTCACCGGGCGGAGCCAGCTCCAGCTGTATTTTGCGGTCCAGTGCAGCGAGTTCGGACTTCAGCTGTTTCAGCTCGTCTTCCTTCTTCCATGTCTTGCCGGCTATCGCTTGGAGTTGCGGAATTTCTTGCTCCAGTACTTCGTTCCTCTTTTGATGCTGGTCGATGATGCCCGGTATCTTTTCCAGTGCGTTCAAGAAGTTAGTGGCGGCGGCGTGCGTGTCAGCCATCGCCAGATGCCCATTATTGTAGTTGTACCTGAGATTTCCCTTCACCACAAAACGGTTGTCGGTAAATTCCAGTCCGTCCCTGAGCGTCGGCTCGCTGACCACCTCGATGGGGAAGCCGTACAGTTCTCCAATGCGCTTGTACTGCCCGCCGGTCGTGGCATTCTTGGCTATCTCCTGCAAACGCTTTCCGATTGTCTTTTCGTCTGTCGAATCCAGCCCGTCAATTTTTATCGGGTTGAGCCGGTTACCCTCACGGTCTATCTGTACAGTAGCCATGAACTTCTCCCAATCCTCAGTCATGGCGGCTATGGCAACTTGGTTGTTCCTTAATGCCAAGGTCTTTTCCTCCAGCTTCAGCTCCGACTCGCGCCTGCCCTTGTTGAAGGACTTGCGCTCTCCCTCCAGCGAGGCTATTCTCTTTTCGAGCTTCGCCTTTTCCAGCAGATCGGTGTTCCCGGAAAGGATAGCCATGTACTCCGAGAAGTTCATGCCCGACTTCTCGTCCATCGCCCCCTCGTCTATGGTTCGTGCGCCCAACGCACCGCTCTTCAGCTGCGAGATGAACGTCTGTTTGCAGTGTAGCAGGTTGAACTTGTACGAGTCCAGCGACTTCTCCACCGCATAGATGATTACGTCCACTTTGTTGTCGGCATACAGTTTCGCTATCTCGTTGCCCTTTCTGACCGCACGTCCGTCACGCTGGGCAAGGTCGGACGGTCGATCGGGTAGGTCAAGGGCATTACTGCCCTCTTCCCCCCTCAGAACCGTACGTGAGGGTTTCCCCTCATACGGCTCAAGCTTTTCAAAGTCTCTGTTCGTGTGCAGAGACCGGCTCATCCTACTTCTTGTTTCCATTGTTTTTACGGGATAATTTGAAACATTCATCATGAACCAACAGATTGCATTTCCGTCCGTCTTGTACGGTCGGCATTACATTCCATGCCTTATGCGTGTCAATCGGTTCACCACATATCGGACATTTCCGACCTTGCTTTTCCCATAGGTAAAGCAGGGATTTACGTCCTTTCAGCGTCACAAGCATCTTTGACTTCATTCTTTTATTGAAGTACAGGCGGCAGTCTGCGTCAAACGGATTCATGTCCCCCTTTATCTGCGTATATTGCAGAAAAGGAAACGAAGATGCCAGTTTCAACAAGGTAAGTTGGTCTTCTTTGCCGTTTGATTTCTTGAACTTAGCCGCAAAAGTCCAGCTGTTCCCTCGGATATTGTGCCAATAGCGGTCTTTTATCCACTGTTTCCCTTTCTTGGAATGACGGCGTTTAGCCCATTGCCACAAGGCGAGAAATATCTGATGGTCGATTCTGTGAAAAGAATCACGTGTCGCCCCATGCTGATAATATGCTCCCCATCCTCGAATTTTAGCATTCAACATCCTGATTAATGATTCCTGCTTGCAACCCTTATGACCTTTTGTCACCTTACGGATATTCTCCATAAAGCGTTTTTCGGTTTTCTTGGTCGGCTTGGTCAATATTTCATTGCCGAATTTGCGGATGTTGAAACCGAGAAAATCGAAACCGTCACGGATATTGGTTATCACCGTCTTTTCTTCTGATAAGGTCAGACCTCTTTCAGACATAAAGTCGGCTACCAATGGCTTGATTTCCTTTTCAAGTGTTTCACGGTTCTCGCAGGTAATTATAAAGTCATCAGCGTAACGGACAAGATTCACCATTGGCGAATATAACTTACCTTTGATTCTAACTCGTTTATATTTCTCTGCAAGGACTTTCTGCAATCCGTCCAATGTCATATTGGCAAGCGTGGGAGAGATAATGCCACCTTGTGGCGTTCCCTCCTCTGTCGGGAACATCTGTTTGTTGAAGATATAGCCGCATTTCAACCATTTTCGGAGTATTGCCTTGTCCATAGGGATGTTGGCAAGCAGCCATTCATGGCTGATGTGGTCGAAGCACCCCTTTATGTCACCCTCCAGAATCCATTCGGGAGAATAGCCTTTTCGGAGAATGTTATGGCATTGCATTACCGCGTCCATACAGCGGCGTTCCTTGCGGAAACCGTATGAACGTGAGTCGGCTGTTGTTTCCGACACTGGTTCTAATGCCATAAGGTAGAGTGCTTGCATGGCTCTGTCTTTCATTGTCGGTATTCCCAACGGTCGCAGTTTGCCATTACTCTTTTTGATGTGGACTCTTCTCAATGGCTTCGGTTGGTAGCCTCTGCGTTTGAGTTCGCTTATCGCTTGTGTTTTTGCTTCGGGTTTCTCCCATGTTTCCATGTCCACTCCGGGGGTGTTGCCACCTCCGTTAGAAGTAACTCTCTTTACGGCTAAGGCTTTTGCGTAAAAAGAGTGGGTCAGCGTCCACTGCAAGGCTTTCACCTTGTTGTATCTGCCTTCCTTCTGAGCCTTTACAATTCGTGCTTGTAGCTTTCTGACAGCCAACTCCGCTTTAGTCCAGTCTATTCTGTCCCAAAGTGTTTGCTGATTGTCAGCAGGCGCACACGATGTCTTGTTTTCGTTCATTTGCTTTCCTCCTTTTGAAAGTTCTAAAAGTTAATTGTAAAGAATCACCATTTGACAACATTCGGTTTGATTGCCTACCTAATGTCGTCACAGAAGTCTGCCCACTTTCGTGTCGGATGATGTCGCCCACATCAGCCCGTGATGTCGGTTCAATCCGTATCCGCTCCATTACAGAACGGCATTCGCTTTTTCTGTTATCTTATACCTGCACACCATTCGGCTTTCATTGCTGTCAGCTTACCTGTCATTTTTACATGACAGGAGATATACAGGCTTACCATGTTCCACATAGATAACTAACGGATAGGTTAGGTTCTGTCTCATCCTCCGACGGTGCTTATATCCGTGTAATCCTACCATGGAGAGGATTAACCGACCGCTTCCCTTTTGGGTAGAGTGTGCCAGTATCTTACACTCTTTCGTGACATTACGAAGTTTACTAACAGTTCGCTTGCGCTAACCATACTATCCAGCCTCGCCACTCTACGGTATGATACTAACCGTACTTGACTTCCCCTCACGGTTCTGTCTTGTCTTGCGAAAGTGTACTTCGTCCCGACCGCTTAATACAACATTAAGGTGCATCGGTCGGTAGGCTACCGCTGACGGAACAGCGGGTTAAAGCTGATACCCGTAAGTATCATTCCAACAATTATCTATGCGACTTCATGTCGCACCCACGGCGTGTCGAGGTGGTGGATGGCCACCGCCCTGCGCTGGGCGTTCACACCCGTTCCGAGCATACTCGTCGAGCCGAACAGCACACGCACATGACCCTCGTTCATCGCCTCTATCACCGCTTTCCGTGCCTTCTCGTTCTTGCACTCCTGAATGAAGCGGATTTCGCTTGCGGGGATGCCGTAGTCATCCACCAGTTTGCGCTTGATTTCGGTGTACACGCTCCAGCCGCCTCCGGGCTGATACGTGCCCAAATCCGAAAAGACGAACTGCGTGCCTTTGTGCGCGTCGTATTTGCGGTAGTATTCCGCTATCATCTTGGCGCAATGGCTTGCCTTGTTGTCGGGGTGGTCTTCGTAATTCGGGTCAATCATACGCATATCCAGCGCCATCTTCCGTGCGTAGTCCGTGGCGATGAGCATCTTCGCCTTCTCCTCCGTTTCCGAGAGCGGAGGCCTGCCCAATATCGTCGCGTCGCCCGACTTGGCGAACTGCATCAGCTTCCCGATAAACACCTCCTGGTCGGGCGTGGGCGGTATGTGATGCAGTATCTCGTTCTTCTTCGGACGGTCCACGCCAATGTCCTCCGCCGTACGGTAATCGGTTATCTCGTTATAGAATGCCGCCAGTTCCGGTACCTTGATGAAGTAGCGGAAGCGTTCCTTCTGCACGATGTTGTTCGTCACGTTGAACTCGAAGTCGGTGGTCTTTTTGGCGAATATCGCCGCCCATGCGTCGAAGCAGCGGATGTCCTGCCTCTCCAGCGCCTTCGGGCGCAGGTACTTGAAGAGCAGATATAACTCTGTGAGGCTGTTGGAAATAGTAGTCCCAGACAAAAACGTCGCCCCCAAGTCCTTGCCCGTCCGTTCCTGTATGGTGCGGATGGCGAACAGCAGGTTCAGCGCCTTCTGGCTTCCTTCGGAGTTGCCCAGCCCCGCCACACGGTCATGGCGCGTGTTGAACGTCAGGTTCTTGAACTGGTGGCTCTCATCGACAAAGAGGTGGTCGATGCCCATCTGCTTGAAGTCCACCACGTCGTCCGTGCGTGACTTGATGGCGTGCTCCACCTTTTCGAGCTTCGCCTGAAGGTTGATTTTTCTTTTCTCCAGCCCCCTCAGCATGGCGCGTGACACGTCCTTGCCCTGATTGCGCAGCACTTCGAGGTTTTCCTCTACCGAGTCCAGCTCTTCCTGCAGGATGCGCTGCTGCAACTCCGGCGACTGCGGTATCTTTCCGAACTGGTCGTGAGACATGATGATGCAATCCCAGTCGTTGTTCTTGATGTCGTTGAAGAAGCGCACCCGGTTGGCTGCCGCAAAGTCTTTTTCCGAGGCGTAGAGTATTTTCGCGTTGGGATAAGCCTTGCGGTAGGTCTCGGCAATCTCGCGCACGTTGGCTTTCAGACCGATAATCATCGGCTTGTGCGCCAAGCCCAGACGCTTCATCTCATAGGAGGCGACACACATTATCAGCGTCTTGCCGCCGCCAACCTCCTGGTCGGCGATACCGCCGAGGTTCAATTTCAGCATCCATACGCAGTCCTTCTGCGAAGGATACAAGTCCTTTATCCCCAAGCCTTTCAGGTCCAAATCCGGGAACTTCTGGTGCGAGCCGTCGTACTTCGGGCGCACGAAGCAGTTGAACTTGTTGTTGTACATGTCCGTCAGCCGCTTCTTGAACTCCGGCGACTGTTCCTCCAGCCACTCCGTGAAGCCGCCCCGGATTTCATCAATCTTCGCGTTGGCGAGCTGTATGCCCTCGCTGTCGCGCACCTTGATGTCATTGCCGTGCTCGTCCTTGCCGATACTTTTCATCATGTCCGGGCAGGTGTTGTGCAGGGCATGCTTCAGGAGGTTCATGCCGTCGTAGTGGCGGTAATAGCCTTTCACCAGAAACTCGTCCGTGATTTTCATCGTCTTGTGGCTGCACGCCACCGCATACTCGTCGATGTTTTCCGAATAGGTTATCCGCACCTCCGTGTCGAACAGGCGGCTCATGTAGGCGGCATACACGCCCGTGGGTATCCACCGCTCCCCGAAATTGAAATCCAAATCCTCAAACGGTATTTGTTCGGGTATGCTTTCGCGCAATGCCGCCAAAGCCTCCTGCGCCTGCGGCAGCATCCCGTGCCCTTCATTTTCCTTTATCCAGTCTTCCACGTCGGCGGTCTTCTGCACCACGTTCCCTGCGATGAAGCGGTCGGCTATCTCGTAACCGTACGCCAGCGGATTGTAGAACACCCTGCCTTTCAGGGCTTCGAGTATCTCTGTCTGCGGCAGGTCGCAGAGGGATTCCATGTAGGGCAGGTTCACGCCGCCGTATCGGTTCAGCGAGGCGGACAGGGCTTCTTCGGGCGACTCCACTCCGGCAAGTGTTTCCTGCGAGAAGGAAACGGGATGGTCGAAGATGTCCGCCTTGATGAACTGCCCGTTCTCTCCGCGCTCCAGCGAGAGCATGTTGCGCCCCGAAGCATCCATCAGGATGAGCTTGGCGTTGTGCTTGGCGTTCAGGTTGCCGTAGCGCATGACAAACTCGTCGTAGTAGGTGTTCAGGTTGCGGCGCAGCAGGGCATTCTCCTCATGGTTTTCCGCTTCATGGGCGTAGAGCCGCTCGTAGGTGTTGCGCAGGTCGATGTAGAGCTGAGCTTTCTGTGCCTGCATCCCCTCCATGTCGAGCGGCTGGAAGGTCGCCCCGTACTTGGTGACATCCTTCAGCACCCCGATTTGGAAGCGGACGCCGCCGGTATATTCCCATACCAGCGAGCCTTCTTTTAGGTGCGCTTCCATGATGCCCTTGAACGGACGGGGCATCATCGCTTCCTCCTTCCTGCGCTGCCGTTCTTCCGGTGTCAGGGCTGCTTCCTCCTCGCGCATCTCCCTTTCCACACGCTCAATCCGTCTTCTTCCCTCTGCCTCAAAGCCGTTCTCTACCGGATAGACCGGGCGCACGGACGAGGATTGTTCCGTTTCCCTCGCCTGTACCTTTTCTTTTTTCGTCTCCGACAGCCCTGCCGTTTGCTTGGCGGCATTGGCATCCATTTTTTCTTTTCCCATCCGGCGCAGTTCGGCACGCCTTTCGGGTGTGAGTGACATCATCATCT
>OIWT01001750.1_pt1 | contig 24576 bp, 26 predicted proteins | sample 1587701 | NCBI WGS metagenome assembly OIWT01 (sample SAMEA3888904, study PRJEB22519) | human gut metagenome | biome: human gut; feature: human-associated habitat; material: faeces | place: Denmark | collected 2009
AAGATAAAGAAAAGGCTCGGAAGATGATTAAAAATTACGTCATCGGACTTGTCGTAATCTTTGCTATTCTCGTTGCTTGTCCGTATCTTGTAAAAGGAATCGCGGCATTGATTGCGGGGTAAAAAGACAAGGTTTTACAAAAAATTCAATTTCAGGGCGAGAAATCGGCTTGACAACACACTCAACTTGTGATATTATTATAGTGCAAATAAAAAGAATATTGCACGCATAAAATATCATAAGGAGGTGCGCAACAATGACTGTTATGCAATATATAGACGAATTTGTTCGGAAAGCGGAATTAAGAGTTCCATTGTATACGAACGAGATTTACGAGTATGTAAAAACAAAGTTACCCGACACGGATAAAGCAACGTTTAATATGACTTTGCAACGTTATGAAAAGCGTAATCCCGACTTTGTGCGTTACCAAAAAGGTGTTTACTACAAAACGGTGCATACGCCTTTCGGCGTTGCGGGAATCGACACAACCGAGCTTATTAAAAAAACGTATCTTGTAAACGGCGATGAGGTAATCGGATACGAGTCCGGACCGTCCTATATGAATAAGATAGGGCTTACGACGCAAATGCCGAATATGACTTATATCGTAACCACGCGAACGAGATATACGACGGAAGATAAGAAAGACGGCATATATCTTATTAAACCCGTTATTCAGATCAATCGGGATAATTACAGATATTTGCAACTACTTGATATGCTCGACAATAAGATGAAAGTCAAAATCGAAGCGGATAACTATCAAGAGATTTTAAGAAAACAAATCGGCACGTTCGGTTTGAGTTTTGAACGACTTATAGGGTATGCGAAGTATTACAATAACAATAATGTGTATGCAGGGCTTTCGGAACTTGCGAGAGGAGTAAACTGATATGAAGTTACATTTAGATAAAGCGGCATTTCAACTTGTAGTGGACGATATATCGAAGAAATGTTCCGTTCGACGCGACGTTTTGGAAAAAGATTATTACGTTACGCTTTTACTGAAAGAGTTGTCGGAAAAGGAACATCAGGCGTATGCTTATTTCAAAGGCGGTACGGCACTTTATAAGGCGTTGAAATCTATTCGCCGATTTTCGGAAGATATAGACCTTACGGTGTATATCGAAGATTGTCCTACAGCAAGTCAGGCGAAAAAGCGACTTGAAAACGCCACGCTGAAATTCAGTTGCCTTGAAAAAGGGGAAACACTTGAAAATCATCGTGGAAGCATTACTTGCGAGTATCTTTACGAGTCGATGTATGCGCTTGATAAAGATGACGCGTTACAACGCTTCGGCAGAGTGAAAATAGAAGCCACGAGCTTTACAGTAAGCGAGCCGACCGACAGAATAACGATTGCGCCGCACCTTTATGAGCTTGCAAGCGAAGAACAGCAAAAGATAATGCGTGAAGTGTATAGCGTAGAACCGTTTGAAATCGAAACGATTTCGCTTGAAAGAATTTTTATCGACAAGGTGTTTGCCGCGCAGTTTTACTTTGAACGGAAAGATTACAGCGACGTTGCAAAGCACGTTTACGATTTAACCGTGCTTCTCGATAACGAGCAAATCAGAGCGTTCCTGAATGACGAAAAACGCGTTCTTGAAGTAATAGGGTATAAACGCAAAGAGGAATTGAACCGCAAAGGCGGCGTTGCCGCAGATATGCAAATAGCAAACTTCGATTACTTCCGAGGGCTTGACGGTAACAAAGAGTTTGAAAGCGCGTTCGATGAAATGCAACGTATTTATGTATTCAACGAACAAGATAAATTAAGCAAGGAAACTGTTTCTGCCGCTATTTCCAAGTTGCGAGAGATTATGGATATAGAATGGGACAGAGAATGACAAACAAATAATTAAGAATAAGGGACGTTCTTCGGAGCGTTCCTTTTCTATACCGAAAATGCACCAAAACTATGCAAATATCAATAGTTTTAGAGTAAAATCGGTTTTACGGATAGATTCTGAAAATATTTTATGAAAAGTAATCAAAACAGCTTGACAATATCGTGCTATCACGATATAATAAAGACGAAGAAACAAAAGGAGGTGCTTTTATGAACGTAGAAGCGGTAATTAAAAAGGCTGAGTCAGACGAAGGTTTGACGGTAAAGGAGATTAAGGTTTATCAGAAGGCGGTAAAGCCTGTAAAACACGTTTACGGGAAATACGGCACTCTCGCTAAACGGTATTTGGAGGATAAAGGACTCGATTGGACGATTGCGAATCTTCCCGAATACCTGCACGGCGTAGACAGAGCCGCCGATGAACTGTACGAAACGATGTACGAAAAGTTCTCGAAAGAAGAGCGGTTCAAAAAGTCGGCGGACTTTATGGAAAATCTGAAACGGGAAACGGAAATGCAAAGGCTTATCGAAGAGGAAATCTTAAACGAAATCGTTTACGTCAAATAAGGAGGCAGAATATGAAAGCGTTAAAAGTAGTTGGAACTATCGGAAGATATACGCTTGCAGGCGCGCTCATTTTAGGGCACTTTATAATGAGCATTATAGGTGCGTTGATTTGTGCAATCACTTCGCAGGGGTGAGCGTTGATGGAAAGAGTTGCAATTTATGATCGCAGTTGTACCGGTGACGTATCGATAACGGTCGAACGGTTGAAATCTTTTGCGGAACAAAACGGTTTGACCGTAACGGAAATCTACAAAGATGAAAAATATAGCGGGTTGAATGAAAATCGTCCCGCTTACCGTAAAATGCTGTCGGATGCAAAACTCGGAAAGTATGATATACTGCTTATAAGGGGCGCTTCGAGAATTTCAAGAAATATTACAACGTTCCTGAAAGCAAAAAAATCTTTGGAAGGAAAAGGTATAAGAATATACGATTGCGAATACGGCGGCTTTCTGGACGCTGCTATAAGTGAGGTAAGACTATGACGAAAACGATGACTCCAAAACAACGGGCAAGACAAAAATACGAGGTTGTTCACAAGGAAGAACGCGAGCAAGCGACGAAACAGTTTAATACAAGACTTCCGAGTGACGAGTATGAGGAAATCGTCGCATTTCTTAAAAAGCACGGGATTCCGAAAGTTGACTTAATCCGCATAGGATACGTAACGCTTTTGGAAAACTACAAAGAGATCAAACAAAAATAACTGATTAGCTGTAAAGGCATAATCACGGATAACGAATCAATGAATAATTGATGGAGCGTAATCGTGGTTATGCCGATACGACAACTTAATATTTTTTACGCTTCATCGCAAGGAGGAAACAACGATAAGCGTAGAAAATAATAAGAAAAGAAGTTACACGGTGAAAATCGACAATACGATTTTTATTGTGGAAACGGAAGAATCGGAAGCGGCGCACGAAACCGCAGAGCAGAAAATCAAGAAACTGATAGAAACGGGAATAGACTGTTTGGTAGACGAAGAACGCCGCCGATTGAATAATCAAAAGGCTACATTTGAAGGCTGATTTTTCAGAAGGAGTATTAAATGAGGAATCAGTCAGCAATCAACAAAATACCGTTTACAGAAGGTGATGAAACCGCACTTTACACTCGTTTGAGTAGAGATGACGAGTTGGCAGGCGAATCGAACAGTATAAAAAATCAAAGAGAATTACTCTTGCAATATGCGAAAAGTAAAGGCTATGCAAACGTTCAGGTTTATGTGGACGACGGGTATTCGGGAACAAACTTTAATCGACCTGATTTTAAGCGAATGATGGAAAGAGTCGAAGCAGGGCTTATTAAACGAGTTATCGTTAAGGATATGTCCCGTTTCGGCAGAAACTATCTCGAAGTCGGTTACTATACGGAAGTTATTTTCCCCGAATACGACGTGCAGTTTATCGCAGTCAACGACAACGTGGACAGCGAAGTTCAAACGGATAACGACTTCACGCCGTTCAGAAACATAATGAACGAATGGTATGCGAAAGACATCAGCAAGAAGATGAAGTCGGCAATCAAGGCAAAAGGCAATTCCGGTAAACACACAAATCCGTTACCGCCTTACGGATATATAAAAGATCCGAACGATAAGAACAAGTGGCTTATTGACGAAGAAGCGGCAACGGTTGTAAGAAGAATATTCGGACTTTGTATGCAGGGCTTCGGTCCGACGCAAATCTCACGGATATTGACGGACGAAGGTGTCGATACGCCGAAAATACACGCTAAGAAAATGGGTAGGAAGGTTACGATAAGAGCAAACGAAATGCCCGAAGCGTGGGCAGACCAAACGGTTGGAGCAATACTCGGTTATTGGGAATATCTTGGGTGGACGGTAAATTTCAAAACGAAGAAAAAATCGTTTAAGTCGAAAAAGGTTATCTTGCTACCTTCCGATGAATGGCAAGTTTTCAAAGATACACAAGAGCCGATCATCGACGAAGAAACGTTTTGGGCGGTGCAGAAAATCCGAGAAGGGAAACGCCGCCTTGACAGTCTTGGCGAACCGAACGCATTGTCGGGAATGTTGTTTTGCGGAGATTGCGGACATAGGCTGTATTTACGCAGACAACGTGATCCGCACCAAAAAGATTATTTTGTGTGTTCGGTTTATCGAAAGAAGCGCAAGTATTTCTGCACGTCGCACTTCATAAGACTTGCGGACATTGAGAAAATTCTTTTACGGGATTTACGTCAAGTAACGGCATTTGCAAGAGAACACGAAAGCGAATTTTTAGACTTGGCAAAGAAACGTTCTTTAAGAGAAACCGAAAAATTGCGAGCCGAAAACAAAGCGTCGCTCGACAAAGCCGTCAGACGCATTGCCGAAATAGACGGAATTATTCAGAAACTGTATGAAGATAACGTTTCGGGTAAAATAAGCGACGAGCGATTTGCAAAGATGACGGCAACGTATGAAACGGAACAGAACGGATTACAGCAAACTGCTCAAAGGCTGAAAGATGAAATATCTGCCGTTCGAGAAGAGGGCGAAAGCGTGGATCGGTTTATGAAGTTGGTAAACAAGTATTCCGACATCACGGAACTGAACGCCGAAATCATAAGAACGTTTGTGGAGAAGATAATCGTTTATGAAGCCGAAAAAAATGACGGTGTAAAAACGCAGAAAGTGAAGATAGTCTATAACTGCGTTGGAACAGTAAGTGTTCCGAACACCGACAATGAGCCTGTAAAAACAGACAAAACAAAAATTATAGAAGTGGCGTGACAATGAAAGCCGCGCCACTATCTAAAAAGAAAGAAAAATCCCTGTGCCTATTGATTGTGCGTTCAAAGATTGCACCAGCTTGACCCCGATCACGATTCCTGATAGCGTGACGAGCATTGGAGCCAGTGCATTTGAGGGTTGCACCGGCTTGACTTCTGTCACGATTCCCGACAGCGTGACAAGCATCGGCAATTCTGCGTTCAAGGGCTGTCCGATTGAAACGGCAACGATACCTGCGTTAGCAGCAAACCACATCAATAACAGCCAACTCAAAACCGTTACAATCGCAAGCGGGGAGCGCATCAACGGGCGGGCGTTCTCGGGTTGTGCCAGCTTGACCTCTATCACAATCTCCTCCAGCGTGACGAACATTGGTGAGAGTGCGTTCTCGGGTTGCACCGGCTTGACCTCTGTCACGATTCCCAACGGTGTGACGAGCATCGGAGGGTATGCGTTCTCGGGTTGCAAGGGCTTGACCTCTGTCACGATTCCCGACAGCGTAGCGAGTATCGGCGAGAATGCGTTCTACGGTTGCACCGGCTTGACCTCTATCACGATTCCCGACAGCGTGACAAGCATCGGCAATTCTGCGTTCTCGTGGTGCACCGGCTTGACCTCTATTACGATTCCCGACAGTGTGACGAGCATTGACGGGGGTACGTTTTCGGGTTGCACTGGCTTGATGTCTATCACAATTCCCAACAGCGTGACAAGCATTGGCAGGAGTGCGTTTTCGGTTTGCGCTGGCTTGACATCTATCACTATTCCCGACAGCGTGACAAGTATCGGTCAAATAGCGTTTTCGGGTTGCACCGGCTTGAGAGACGTTTATATTACCGATATTGGAAAATGGTGTGGTATTTCTTTTGAAGATTGGTCTGCAACCCCGCTTAACTATGCACACAATCTTTATTTGAACGGAACACTCATTACAAATCTCGTTATTCCCAACGGCGTGACAAGCATCAGCAATTTTGCGTTCTACGGTTGCACCGGTTTGACCTCTATCACGATTCCCAACAGCGTAACGAGTATCGGCGAGAATGCGTTCTACGGTTGCACCGGTTTGACCTCTGTCACGATTCCAAACGGTGTGACGAGCATCGGAGGGTATGCGTTCTCGGGTTGCAAAGGCTTGACCTCTGTCACGATTCCCGACAGCGTAACGAGTATCGGCGAGAATGCGTTCTCCGGTTGCACCGGTTTGACCTCTGTCACGATTCCCAACGGTGTGACGAGCATCGGAGGGTATGCGTTCTCGGGTTGCAAAGGCTTGACCTCTGTCACGATTCCCGACAGCGTAACGAGTATCGGCGAGAATGCGTTCTCCGGTTGCACCGGTTTGACCTCTATCACGATCCCTGACAGCGTGACGAGCATCGGCGAGAATGCGTTCAAGAGTTGCCCGATTAAAACGGCAACGATACCAGCATTAGCAGTAAATTATATCAAGAACAGCAGACTCAAAACCGTTACAATCACAAGTGGGGAGAGTATCGGCGAGAGTGCGTTCTCGGGTTGCGAAGTCTTAACCTCTATCACGATCCCCGACAGCGTGACGAGTATCGGGGAGCAGGCGTTCTCTGGCTGCGCTGGCTTGACCTCTGTCACGATTCCCGAAAGTGTGACGAGCATCGGAGGGTATGCGTTCTTGTGGTGCACCGGCTTGACCTCTATCACGATTCCCGACAGCGTGACGAGTATCGGTGTGAATGCGTTCTTGTACGCCGGTTTGACATCAATCAAATTCCAAGGCACAAAAGCACAGTGGTATGCGATAGAAGGGATTAAAGGGATCGGTGTCTATTGTACCGTCTATTGCACAGATGGAAATATCACCATATAAGGACACCATCCCGCCGCCTGAAAGAGCTGTCGGCGCGGCTCCGCCGGCGATCCTCCGCGTCAATCCGGGACACACAGAAGGGGCGTGGGCTTTTCAGCCCATGCCCCGGCGCACTGCCCCGGCATTTCTGCAACTACCCATTCCCGCAGGTGATGGGAATTTCTGTAATTCACAGAAAATTCCGTGATTTTTTTCAAAAGCTCTTGACAAGCGCGCGGGAATCTGCTATAATGTGGGGCGTTGGTGAGCAATGCGGCATCGCCAAGCGGTAAGGCAACGGACTCTGACTCCGTCATTACCAAGGTTCGAATCCTTGTGCCGCAGCCAAAAACTCCCGCGCCTCGGCGCGGGAGTTTTACTTATCTCCTCCTTTCTTTTCACTTACGGCGGGAGGTTTGGCAAAGTAATAAGGAATAGTGAAGAAGTTCTGCAATTCTGAGGTGTTTATGGAAAAAACTTTGACCGATGTTTTTCTCGAAAAGATGAAAACGAGCATTCTGTTAAGAGTACTGGTTGTGGTTGTCGGTGTTGGTGTCGGTTTGTTTGCGTTTATCTTGCCGATCCGGAATTATGTTCCGGTTGCCCGCGAGGACGCAGAGGTTTATGTCGGCTATTTTGAGAAATTGGAATCGCTAAGGAATTTCCGAACAGTTTGTTTCCAGGACGGAACCGAATACGAGCTTTACCCCCACACCATACCGAAGGAGCTTCTCAAATCTTTTGAAACTATGGAGAAGGGCACAAAGCTGTTTTTGCTTGTCAATCCGAACAGTCACTGTATTGCGGAAATCCGAACCGAAACGGAAGAGCTTCTGAATTTTGAATTTTCACAGCAAACCACTTATAATTACTACAAGGGATACGTCTGGATCGGCGCATTTATGTGCATTGCTCCCATCATCATTATATTGCTTCTGGGGCTTGAAAAGAAAGCAGAGAAAAAAGAAACCGCCCGTCAAAAAAGCAAAAAAGCTAAGATCAAGGACGGGGCACACCACGTTGATACGCCGCCCCTGCGGAATGCAGACAAAGTAAAAAAAGAAAAAATCTTATTGAGTGCAAACGTTAAAGATTTTTGCGTCATGTATCGTCGTATCAGATCCGTTAACGAATTAGTCGTCAATGGAAAAGTATATGACGAAATGAAAGCCGTGATTGAATTTCCCCATAATCTGTTTGCAAACATCGGCGGTCATACCATTGAAGCCGGTTATTCGGATTCCTCCAACAGTTATATTCGTTTCGACGGTCAAACAATTGCCGAGAAGAAACGCTTACTTTGAACCAATCTCCGCCCCAAAACGACTTGCCGTAGAACCTTACCCTTGTAGCTGCCCGTTTTTGATGACAGAAAGTGTGATGATTTAACGCCCCTTCTGCCTGTTCAAAAGATATCATGGCTTCGAACCCCCGAAATCTCACGATTTCGGGGGTTTTTCTCGCGTTTTTATAGCAACTTTCAAAATAGCAGTCACCCTTGACAATTGCAGCAAAAAGTGGTACAATATGTCACAGGGAGATGAGAAAAATGGACAAAATGCTGCACAATGAATTGAAAGGAACCATATGAGCCGAAAAACAGTTCTTATCATTCTTTACGCTGTACTGATTCTCATAATCGGAGCATTTATTGCACAGGTAATTATTGAGAAAGCAGTAACATCCGAAATAATCGTTCGCACTGTGATTCCGTTGGGACTTTGTGCTGGAGCAATCGCAAAAGTCAGAATGGAAACGGGAGGTCAACTTCGGAGTAAATTGTTTTACGAAACAGAATATCAAAGTGAGATTCGAACCGCTTTTACCGGTCAGGGACAGCAAATATTGCGCAGCAAACTTCTCAGAGCAATTCGGCTTTATAATGAGAATTACTTAGATAAATCTGTAAAGCAACTTCAAAATTTGTTACCGTATTGCCAGTTTACAGATGATTACTGTGCCGTTCTACTCTTTTTAGGACTTATATATACCGATATGAAGTTGCCCAAGCTGGCTGAGGATACTTACTACGAATTATTGCGTCATGATCAGAGCAGAGGAGCAGTTTGGTCTAATCTTGGATTATTATTCAAGAGTCAAGGCAAACATCGGGATGCACTTGCTTGTTTTGCAAATGCGCTGAAATATGATCATCAAAAGGCTACCATCTATCATAATATTGCCGCAACATATTTTTCAATCGGAGCATTTGAATTGGCAATTGAATATGCCAATACTGCTCTTGATTTGAAATCCAATTTTCGTCAGCCTTCCGATTTGCTATGTATGATCTATTATCTGCAACAGGATGAACCCAATTGTAAAAAATATTTTGAGTTGTCGGTTGCAAATGGAAGTGATCCCAAAGATCTTAAAGACGTGTTGGAAGTTTTAAAAAAGAGAGGGTTTACACCTGAATTTTCCATTCCTCTCTCTCAGGAATTTCGTGAAGTGGTAAGCCGGTTGTATATTCAAACTGCGATTCCGTTTTCCCACATTGTGATTCCGGATGAAGCAAAACATCCGGTGAATAGCCGCATTGGAGGGGCATCTCTCGGAGAACCGCCATTGGATCATAACGGAATGCCTATGCGTTTGCTCTGTCTGGTCGATTGTTCCGAGGTTCACAGTGTTCCGGATTTTCCGACCACGGGAATATTGCGCTTTTTCATTGCCGACAATCCTGAATACGGTGCAAACTTTGATGCTTTGAATGTGCAACATAATTTCCGGGTTCTATATACCGATGGTTCAGATCAGTTGCCGGAAGTTCCCGTTCCCGGTAAAAGCGATACATTTCCAATCAAGGGATGCTATCCAATCATGTTTTTGCCGGATGTGCAAGGTGTATCAGATGAGGATTACCGGTTCCAGGATACATTAAATCGTTTGCTTCGTGATGAGGGGGAGCCTGATTTCAATCAACTGCCTGAGAATGTACAAGATGCTATATGTATGAGATGTCACTCCGAGGGACACCGCATAGGGGGCTACCCACACTTTGCGCAATCAGATCCACGCCAGAGCAAAGAGGAATATCAGCGATATGATACACTGCTATTGCAGATTGATACACACGACATCGGAGAGGATGTGAAAATTATGATCGGAAACAACGGTGTAATGAATTTTCTGATTCCGCATGAGAAGTTAAAAGAGCATGATTTTACAGATATTCTGTATACATGGGATTGCTATTGACGGAAGAAAACCCAAACAGCTATCGCAAATGCGGTAACTGTTTGAGCTTTTTTATAGCAACTTCCAAAATGGCAGTCACCCTTGACAACTACAGCAAAAGGTGGTACAATATGTCACAGGGAGATGAGAAAAATGGGCAAAATGCTGCACAATGCGTGGCAGAAAGCAGCTGCTGAACGGCGAGGACAAACAACACATATCACGCCGCAGGCATAGAGCTGCGGTATCTGCCGCCGTACAGCCCTGATATGAATCCGATTGAGATGCTGTGGTCGAAGGTAAAGGCGCTTTTGTGCGTCAGTCAACGGGATTGCGTCGGCTGGTTTAAGGTCGATGGATATTGCCTGTAATTTTGGGAATTGCTATAATGTGAAGGAGAGCCTATATATGGATTCTATTATTGAACAAGTATTCATATACGGAATCATTAGCACTGTTATCGTAATTGCCATGATCGTTGCAACACTGGTATTCGTTAGATGGGCATTGAAAGATAATAAGCATTTCAAACTGATCTTTACATTTTGTATTGCTGTTGCTATTGTTATAACAATGGCTTTAGGAATCGCGCTATCTAAAATTATTCTTGATATGCATAATGAAGATTATATTACTTATAATGGCGAATACATCGAACGCGGTGGCGGACAAAAAAGTTTGAAAACTGTGGTCGTATACGACGACCATGGAAAAGAGATAAAACTATTGAGAACCGGCGCAGGCGAGACGGGTGTCTATGAGGGAACCGTAATATATGGCAGACGCTCAAAAATTATTGTCAAATATAGCGGCTCACCGAAATCTGATTAGAGTGTGTTTCTAAACGCAATCGTTTGAAAGGAATCGAATAACATCTTGCAAAAATCGCTCGTATCGTGTATAATACGTGTATAATATGATTACGACAAAGATACTCGTGGGGGAGTGCAAAGATGGCAAGATGATACACCGATTTCTACCACTACAAAGAAAGGCATCTTGTTGAATGTTTTTTCGTGAAGATCAAAGATCATCGCAGAATCGCTATGCGCTTCGAAAAGCTCGTTTGCAGATTTCTCGCCTTCATTCATTTGGCGGCTACACTGCTCTGGCTTGCATAATTTCGCCTGCTGATGACTTTGGGAACACACTCTAGTGTATATCCAATAGGGGGCACGACAACAGATTGGGTAAATGCTGGATCGAGTTCGATATGGACTCAAGCTGTTAAATCTGTTGTTGTGAAGTGGGATGGTGTAAGCTGATGATTAATATTGACTATATATTGAGTTTGCTCGATTGGAATAATTCCGATGAAGAACAAGAAAAAGGAGTAAAGCTGGCGAAAGATATTAAATGTATCAGTGCTTTTATACAACCGGGACATCCATATGGGAAAAATATTTGGGATAACTGTGCCAAGATCTTAGCAGAAAGAGGCGACAAAGAGTTAGAACCACATTTAATTGAATTATTGGAGTGGTTGCAAGATATGAATTGGCCGGGAGCTTTCTGTATACTTGACAGACTGCAAAAATATGAAGATATAGACTCTTTGAACAAAAGCTTAATGATATGTCTTAGAAAAGCAAAGATGCTTAATGATGAAACATGGGAATGCAACTTAAATATGCTGTTACAGAATCGTCATTAATTAAATAAGGGTTGGGAACTTTTCAGTAAGACTGCGTTGGACTGCCCCAACGCAGTGCCTGTTAACTTGTGTACCTGGTAGTATATTGGGGTATATTGAATGTTATTGTTTCGTACATCTACAATAACATTTCCATTTACTGCATTATATTGGCATTGAATTTTGGATAAATAGGTGAATATATGAGAAAGTGCATTTTAACATTTATAATATTGACTTTAATAGTTTTAACCGGGTGTGTTTCTGATCCGGCAACATATTATTTTGATTCTGACGATCTAATTGCTAATACAGTAAAAATTGAATTGGTGGAGTGTGAAAATGAAAAACCGGAGATGATAGAAATAAATGAAAAGAATACTACAAAATTTGATTACAATACGGTTGAGGTGATTGATGATTTGGATCATCGTCAATTTGAAAGCTTCATTGTAAAATTATCATCCATAACATTTCATAAAGAAAATTTTTCTGTAAATAAACCGATCGGAAAAGCATTGATTTTACATCAAAAAAACGGGGATATGCTTGTACTTTCTTGTACATTAATTGATGGTATATGCTATAGTTTTGTATCTAAGTTTGATTCAAATAATAATTATATAACACATATTGCAAGATTTGCGGATAGACCACAATTTGAATCCTTATTGGACGCATACTTCGTTTTCGGGTAAACCTCGTAAATATTGCTTTGATATATCCAAAAATTGGAATCAGGCTTGAAAAAGACTTCTTGATGCGATTGACTGTTTTCGGCGTTCGACTTCAGATCTGACATCGTGGCAGGTATTTGGAACAATACATCTCAATACGTCAACACGACCTACAAGTACGATGGAGTGATTAATACATGAAAGACTTATGGCAAATCGAAAGTGATGAGAACAAAAGCATATATCTACATTTTACAGGCGAAGTAAATATGGACTTGAGAAAGGAAATTCAATCTTTTTTACGGTGGATCAGGAAAAAATATGTATTTCCGAAAAAATTGAATGTTTACATCACAGATGAAGCGTATGTTCTTACGTTTATAGATGAAGAACTGGTAACAGCAAGTATATTCTTCCCGGATAACGAAAAAGAAAATCCATTAATTCGTGTCTCTACCGGGGATTATTCTTCGACGTTGAATGAAAGAGGGCGATTTATTGCAGTATGCTCTATACTGGCTTCTATAGCTCATGAGATAACACACTACTATCAATGGTTAAGAAATGCAAATGGCCCATTTGATGAGAAACAGGCACGAAGCAAAGCAATACGAGTTGTTTACAAATACCTTGATGATACTCAGAAATCATTGCTTTAGTCGCAACAATTCACAAAAATTTTAATTATAGCAACTTCCAAAATAGCAGTCACCCTTGACAACTGCAGCAAAAGGTGGTACAATGTGTCACAGGGAGATGAAAAAAATGGGCAAAATGCTGCACAATGAAGCCAGAGAGTTGCTGGTTGAGAGCTACGAAAAAACACATAACGCCGAGGAGATCGCAAAAATATTCGGCGTGAACAAGTATACTGTCTACCATATGGCGGAGCGCAAGCGGAAAACCGGCAGCGTGGCGCTTCGCACGTCGCAGCGGGGCAGAAAGCAGCTGCTGAACGACGAGGACAAACAACACATATCACGCCGCAGGCATAGAGCTGCGGTATCTGACGCCGTACAGCCCCGATATGAATCCGATTGAGATGCTGTGGTCGAAGGTAAAGGCGCTTTTGCGCAAATGGGAGTGCCGGACTGCCGAACTCTTGCCTGAAGCAGTCTCCTGTGCGCTTTTGTGCGTCAGTCAACGAGATTGCGTCGGCTGGTTTAAGGCTGATGGATGTTGCCTGTAATTTGGGGAATTGCTATAATCAAAAAAGAGGAGCTGTATTACGTATGAGATTGCGCACTTTTTATGTCAAATCGTATAGGTCTATTATAGAAGCAACTTTAGATGATATTCAGAAATACTGTGCAATTGTTGGGCCTAATAACTCAGGAAAATCTAATTTGCTGCGTGCAATTTACATTGCGTTATCTATAGCCCTAGAAGGTGATTTTCGAAGAACCCGAGGAGGTAGGCAGTTTTATTATACATATAGTGGAGAGGGTTACAGATGGGAAACAGACATCCCGGTTACATTGAAAGATGTTAAAGATGCCTCTACAGTTTTCAAACTCACTTTTGAATTTAATGATGCAGAAAAGGCGGAGTTTAAAGAGAAGTTTGGAATTGCTTTATCAAAGAGCCTTCAAATGAAGTTTCAACTGTTTGAAAACAGAACTGAATACAATATTATTATGCCTGGTCGAGCTAAGAAACCGATGGAAGAAAAAATGCGCGAAATCGGGTTGTTCATCAGAAGCAAATTAGATTATGAGTATATTCCGTGCATTAGATCTACAGATTTAACAGCCGAGTATTTTGCAAGGCTACTCAACAAGGAGTTTAGTACAATAGAGAATAATCCTATTTATCAAGAATGCCTTAGAAAGATTGAGGAACTACAGAAACCAATTGTTGATGCCCTTGAAGCAAAACTTACATCTTCGTTAAGAACTTTTTTGCCAGATATTTCGTCGGTCAAGTTACAAGATGGAATTGATATAATTGATACACAGGTAAGGTATGCTCCAAGCAGGATGCGTGGTATACCGTTAAATATTGATGATGGGAGTTTGACACCAATAGAGAGCAAGGGGGATGGAATTAAAAATTTGGTTGCAATTGGACTTATTGAGAGTATGTCTTTTGATAATCTACAGGGTAAGTCTCTAATTTTGTGCATTGAGGAACCAGAGGCACACTTACACCCAGATGCCATTCATTCGTTACGAAATGTTCTCTTGGAAATTGCCGAGAAGAAAGGTGTCCAAGTAATAATTAGCACGCATTCCCCTATTCTTGTAGACAGAAATGATGTATCGAATAATGTTGTTGTATCTCCTGGTCACCGCGTATACCCGTGTAAATCAATTGAAAATGTTCGAGATGTCCTTGGGGTCAGACTGACAGATAACTTATCTGCTAGTAAGGTTGTACTTGTAGAGGGCGAAAGCGACAAGCGCTATATCGAAGCAATATGTAGGTCAATTGCACCAGATGTTATGTCAAAATTAGTTAATAGCACATTGCGAATAGAAAATGTGAATTCTGCAACTAAAATGGATTTTCAAATTCGTTTGTATAACAGCTTGGCGGTCTCTACACTTGCAGTGCTTGATATGGATGATAGCGGAATAGCTGCATATGAGCAATTACTTTCAAGAAAAACAAAGCCAGCATCAGAAATACTCCAAATTAAGAGCGCAGGTATGACACGATGCGAATTGGAGGATATTGTTAAAGTTGACGCATATGCAACAATGATCAAAGATGAATTTAATATATTTGTTGATACCAAAGCATTTAAAGATAGACGAAAGCCGTGGTCAGATAGATTACATCAGGCAGCTAGTAAAAGCCCGGGAGTTTTTGATGATGAAATTGAGGCACAAATAAAGACAAGAATAGCAGACATTGTATTTGAGAAGGGAATTGAAGCGATTGCTGATTACGATCGCGAATATATTCAAAATCTAGTTGAGGCAATTTCCAGGTTTGCTGGATAAATACGGATTGGAGGACGGCGTATAAAACCATCTGTAGCATCTTCCAAAATAGCAGTCACCCTTGACAACTACAGCAAAAAGTGGTACAATACGTCACAGAGAGATGAGAAAAATGGGTAAAATGCTGCACAATGAAGCCAGAGAGTTGCTGGTTGAGAGCTACGAAAAAACACATAACGCCGAGGAGATCGCAAAAATATTCGGCGTGAACAAGTATACTGTCTACCATTGCCTAAAACAGTCTCCTGTGCGCTTTTGTGCGTCAGTCAACGGGATTGCGTCGGCTGGTTTAAAGCCGATGGATATTGCCTGTAATTTTGAGAATTGCTATAATATGGTGAATTTCCTTTCCTCATGGATTGATACTACCGTTTATATGGCAGTCTTGGGCAAACTACCCATTGGTAAAATCGGAAGATTAGCTATTTCTACTGCATCTTTCTTGAGTGATTGGTGTTCATCCGGTGGTGCCAATGTTTCGAATGGAACATACCATGTGATAATAGGCTTGTATCGTAATTCAAAAGACGAATACTTTTTGGTACGCCGTATATACAGTACATATAGTAGTTCTGACTACAACCCAAATTGGGCAATAATCACTGGATTACGATCCAAGCAAGCCACTATCTTATTATGCACGGAGAAATACAGTATGAAAGAAAAACTTTCTTGGAGAGAAGCGTACAGGCTGATTGGATTTGTTTGTGTGTCCGTGTCATGGAAGCGTTACTTTATGCTTCCTCGGATGAAGGAAAAAAAGAAGAATCAATATGATGAAATCTGTTCCCGACACGGTGATTCTGAACTTTGGCCAGTTTTGGATAAAGTGAAAGAAGTATATACTGCCATGGAAATACTGCCCTTTGTTTTTGCGCCTTTGATGGCCAAGGGCGTAATGCTGTTTGTCCTGAATGATTTTCTCCCTCTTAATCAGGCATATCGATTTGTCGCATTCATTTTATTATATATCATTTTTGTGCCTTTTTTCGAAGAATTAGTTCATTTGTCCTTGGTAGCAAAATTCAACAGTTTATCTAAACGATGCAATCGTGCCAGGAAAAATAACTCAGACACCGTGTAACGCTGGTAAGGCATGACAACCGAGAATAAAATGTCATAGAGAATCACATTGGCATAAGCAGAGGAGAATTAGCTATGAAAAACAGAATTGTATTGATATGTACCATCGTTTCAATTCTATGTAGTGCTACTTCATGTCGAGAAGGAAATCGAGAAAATATGCCATCTAATTCTATTGCCGCGGTGGAGAATATGTCAATCAACAATAACGAAATTGAAGAAGCCAGTACGAATTATTCCATTGTTGACCTCCAATATGTTTTCAACAACAACAATTATCATCGTCTAACATTACAAGATATTGATCTGGTATTTCCTATTGAGTATCTTAGATGGAATGATGGATGCTATCTTGTTTATCCCGTGAAAGAAGGTGGTAAATTTTGTGTATTTTTTGACACACTTCTTATTGGACAAACAACGACTCGATTAGTGCATTCAGATTCTATGTATATTCACAATCTTCCCAAGGAGAAAGATTTTGATATGTTACAGAAGGGTGATTTATACCAAAGAGTGCAGGAAATTGCTCCGTGTACAATTTTAATTTCTGTTTTGTCTTCTGGTCCACTGTCGTACAGTCTGCTGAGTGATGGGAGTGTTATGAGATGCAGTTACACGGCGGTTAAAGGTAATATGATTTTGGATGAATGGGGAGTTGTTTCAGAGGACGATATTCAATATCCATTCAAAACTATTTTTCCTTACGATCGAGCAGAATAAATACATCTTATGACGATGGCATCCGAACCGTCAAGACAAATGGCAGTACGATCCACCACTACACGCTGAACGGCTCCCAAATCGTCACCGATGATCTTCCAATGGTTGATGCGCTACCGGGTAATGTTACAGCAACGGATGCCGCTACAATCGGCATTAGCATTGGAGCAACTGTGGCAAAAGAGGAATATGATCCGAATCCATATAAACGCCCAGGTCAAAAAAAGCAAGGTCGCGAGAACAGAAATGGGAGTCGGAAGAAGCCAGATTGGGAACCACGTAATAACAAAAGGTCAAAAACACCGGCGGAGCCCAAAAAGCATACACCGGGTAAAGATCATAGAAAGTATTTCAAGAGCATCGGCTATGAGAAAATCGAGATTTATGAGGTGAAATAAATGGCTTTGTGGGATTTGAAAGAGCAGGAGAACCTGCAAGATGCGGCTCCAAGAAAACGGGGATTGTCTATTAGAGTAGAAAAGAATGTGAACAAAGAAGTCCGATGCGCCATTTTGAAATTTGCAAGGTGGCTTCGTAAGGAGTATTCGTTCCCGTATCGGGTGATTGTTTACGTGAAAGCATCGGAGCGAGTCCGGGCCATGAATGGTGAAATGGTTTACGATACCTGTTTTCGGCCGACAGATAAAACAGATACGCCATATATTCGCATTTCGACTGGCGATTATGAAAGTCTTGTCGCTGAGCGTGGGCGAGACAACGCATTAGCAGCGATCCTGTGCAGTATGGCCAGTATGCTCACGCACTACTATCAATGGGTACATGACATGGATGACCTGACAGAGGAAGAGGAGGAGCAACAAGCCGATCAGTATGCCAATCTCATTTTGACGGCATATGCACAAACATGTGATCATCCATAGCATGAGCGAAAGGATGATATGAGTAAAACTTGGGAAACCCGTTTGCTCATGGACGCAAACGGGCCCCATCCTGTCACATTACAAAATTAAGCCCGACGGAAAGCGCGAGTACGACACCTATTACTTCGAGAAGAACCTGCAAGGGGACATCACCGCCATCTACACGGAAAACGGAACCAAGATAGGCTCGTACACCTATGACGCATGGGGCAACTGCACGATTTCCACCGAGTCGGGCACGACAACGATTCAGAAGCGGATTGTCCGCACGCTCAATCCGTTCCGGTATCGGGGGTATTACTACGATACGGACACGGGGCTGTACTATCTGCAGAGCCGGTACTATAACCCGAAGTGGGGACGGTTCCTGAATGCGGATGGGTATGTTAGCACCGGAACGGGACTGCTGGGCTACAATATGTATGCGTATTGTGATAATAACCCGGCAATGAAGACAGATCCCTATGGATCATGGCCAAAATGGTTAGATGAATTCTACAATAATGCTAAAATATGGGTTGGCGAGCACATTGTTAAGCCAGTCGAAACGTTTTGCGGCAATGTAAAAGAGGATATTGAGAAATATGATAAGTATAATGATAGCGAAGAAAAAGTATTAGAATCACATTATTTTTCTTCTTACAAAGGGGTTCTAGTTTTGCGTACAAATGGAAAACGTTCTGGATCATTTGGGGTTATTTTTTTAACATATGAATCTAGCGAACGTACGTACCCCGAAGATGTTGTGCGTCACGAATATGGGCACACCGTACAATTACAACAATTAGGCATAGTAAAATATGCGCTGTGTATCGGACCGCCCTCATGGTTAGAATGGGGTTCGAAAGACTATTATGATAAGCCATGGGAGGTAACAGCTGATCTTTTTGGAGGCGTTCAAAGCCGAGAAGCGTCTCGTAGTGATAAGGCGGATGCCTTTCATTACCTTTGGCTTAGCAAACAAGTGGGACCTTTTGCTTGGCGAACAATTGATTGAGGGGGATATATGAAAAAATTCATGAATTTACTGATTTTGGTCATTATATTTAGCGTTTTTCTTTTTTCCTCGTGTGGCTATTGCAAAGAGATTGACTATTATTCCGATCGCAATAACTATATTGTTGCAACTGGTGTTGTGGATTTCATTAATTTCACGAATGATAAAGACGGAAGATCAAGCAATCGGTTATATATTGGCTTTTCAGATATATCAGAAAAGTTTGAGGATAATTGTTTTGTGGTTATTGGAAAGAATATGGATATCGTATTAGAAAACGGAATTGAAACAAAATTAAATATAGGCGACAAAGTAACATTTGTAGCTGCACCGAAGGTTTTTGGGGATGGATATGTCCTTCCAATTGTTTCAATGACAATTGATGAAGAGGAGTTGTTAGGATTTGACGAAGGATATCTGAATTTACTTGAATGGCTAAAGAATGGTTCTAAATAGCTTTATATGAGCGTTTTTAATACCTTGGTTTTCCAGCCAACCGCAAGTATTTTCTCACTTAGACTGCATTCTTGTCGGATTATGTAGGAAGTGCGCCTCCTTGTGGTATTTCCCTCTACGGGGTGGTGAGGAGTACACATGAAATGAGCACACACTCATCTTGAACGGCTTCTGCATTGCATCCGAGCAGTTCGGAACCCACTTCCTTGTGTATCTCTATGACGAAAGCGGTGCTCCCCTTGGATTGCAGTACCGAAACAAGAGTGATGCCAAAAATGTATTCTACACCTACTACTTCGAGAAGAATCTGCAAGGGGACATTATCGCCATCTACACGGAAAACGGAACCAAGATAGGCTCGTATACCTATGACGCTTGGGGCAACTGCACGGTTTCCACCGAGTCGGGCGCGACAACGATTCAGAAGCGGATTGTCCGCACGCTCAATCCGTTCCGGTACCGTGGGTATTATTACGATTATGATACGGGGCTGTACTATTTGCAGAGCCGCTACTATGTGCCGCAGTGGGGACGGTTCTTGAATGCGGATGGGTATGTCAGCACCGGAACAGGATTGCTGGGCTACAATATGTATGCGTACTGTAGTAATAATCCGGTGATGTATACGGATCCAACCGGTGAATTCCCATGGTTGACTGCAATTGCCGTAGCCGTTACTGCGGTTGTTGTTATACCTACTGTAGTTAATCACATAGTCAATGGTGTCAACAAATCAAAAATTGATGAAGAAATAAAAGATACTTATTCTAAAGATGAAGCCAAAGAAGAAATAGATGGAATTCTCTCGAAATATTCGGATAATAGTGAAATTACTTTTCACGATGACAATGCGCAAATTTCCGAATCATATAAAGTAACTTCTAGATATGATAGGCAAAAAATATCGGAGATAATTCGCCGCACGGGAGAAACTTCACGAGAATATGATCATATGTCATCCGAATGGTTAGGTCACAATGTTTGCTATAGATTACATATAAAAAGAGATTTAACCGAAGATGTCAATATTGATTATATTAAAGATAGCCGTTGGTATGTTCGAGCTGGAACTAAAGTTCTTGAAGTATTGGGGTGGGATTGACTATGAAAAAAGCGAAAAAGTTAATCTTGTTTATAATGATTGTCGTTATTCTTATAGTGATTACCATATCTATTGTCATTGTAAATAATAAATATAATATGCAACATTACTTTGACGATTGGAAACCAGAAACAGATGTGAATATTTTGCACACTATAGGTCGCGGATATGTTGAAGGTATGGATTTGGGAAAGTATATTAATGGGCGCATAGAAGAAGTTTATTGCATAAAAAATAAAAGGATTTACTTCTGTTATTCGACCGCTGTTCCCGATTCTTACCCAAACAGAGAGTGGCATATTGCTTCTGTCGGAATTACAGGTGAAGATTTTACAGGACATTATGGGGGTAATTTATTTTCGGGGTCTAATCCTGTCGGCTATTCATACGAATACTTGTGCCTATCCTATCAATCATCGCCCAATATCGGACAGTATGGCGGCTTCTACGCAGATCATAAGATCTATCTGCACGGGGACAGAACCACCGTCGTTTATGATACTCAAAACGGAATACTGAGCGAGACTGACAGATATCCCGTAAGTCCGTATGCGTGGAGCATCAACGAGCACAAAACCGTGGTGATCGAAAACCGTGAGCAAAACATCACGAGAAACCTAACGCTTGAAAGCATGGCCGAACAAAATTTATTTGCAAAAGAATTACTGAATCTTTCAACAAAAAAAACATGGGATGGTACTTCATTGACGGAAGACATTTTTTCAAAATTGAAAATCGTGGATGACCGCATCTATATAGTATGTGAGGTGCTGAATTGGAACGGCGAAAATTTTGCTGTGGTTTTTCTCTATGATTTTGCATCGGAAAATGTACTATATGTATCCTCTCAAAAAGTAGGAGACCGAGTTGACTCCAATTATTCGTTTTCTGAATATGTGGATTGATCTTTTATCACATCGGTGTAGAAAATTATTCATCTCTACTTGTACTTTAATTTTAATTTTGAACTGGAGTGCGTTTCTAAACTCAATTGTTTGAAAGAAATCGAATAACATCTCGCAAAAATCACTCATGTTGTGTATAATATGATTACGACAAAGATACTCGTGGGGGAGTGCAAAGATGGCAAGACGATATGAAATCGATGATGCCCAGTGGGAGAAGATCAAACCATTTCTCGGTAATACACCAAAGAAAACCGGAAGACCGCAAGCGGATAACCGAAACCTCTTGAATGGAGTTCTCTGGATCATGCACACCGGGGCTCCCTGGCGAGATCTTCCGGAATACTATGGTCCGTGGCAAACCGTGTACAAACGGTTTTCTCAGTGGGAGAAGGACGAAAAACTCAAGCAGTTGTTTGAAAGTGTTCGCAAGAATCCGGATATGCAGGATTTGTGTATTGACGGAACCTATATAAAAGCGCATCGGTCAAGTGCCGGTGCAAAAAAGGGGCTCCGGGATATGATGATCATCAGCATATCGGAATCAGCCGAGGGGGAAGATCGACCAAAACCCACGCGGTAGTGGATGGACTCGGCTACCCTTTGGTACTGGAACTCACCGGAGGACAGGTACATGATGGAGTCATGATGCAAAAATGCCTTGAACAGCTCGATATTTCCGGCAGTACTGTTCTTGCCGACAAAGCCTATGGCTCGTGGGAAAACTGTGAATATATCGCTAACCATAACGCTGATTTCTGTATTCTGCCAAAGTCGAACTCGGTTGATCCGTGGTACACCGATTTCTATCACTACAAAGAAAGGCATCTTGTTGAATGCTTTTTCAGGAAGATCAAAGATCATCGCAGAATCGCTACGCGCTTCGACAAGTTCGCTTGCAGATTCCTCGCTTTCATTCATTTGGCGGCTACTCTGCTCTAGCTTGCAAATTTCGCCTGCTGATGACTTTGGAAACACACTCTAATATAAAATACTTATGCATTATATTTTGATGCTACTAAAGTGATGGCACTGGCATGACAAAATGAAATTTTTGCGAAGGAGAAAGGGATAGATGGAAAAAGGGATTATAAGCAATAAAACGGAGAAGGGATACTGTTTTATCCGTTCATCAACAGGAGAAAGTATTTTTGTACATATCAACAATGTAGGCAAGGAGGCTTATGAACAGTTAGCAAAAGGAAGCCGAGTTCTTTTTGATTATGAAGAAACTGACAGAGGTAAAAGTGCTACAAATGTAATGCTTGAACCATCAGAAAGTCCGCATGGTAAGGTAATTGATTTTTCAGAGGAGCAGATACGAGATATGTTTGGAGATCTTGCCGCTGAAGATGAGAAAAAAGATCGTTTTAGTGCTTATTTCATAAAAACGGATGTCTATAAAAAAATACACAATTTTTTACCAATAAGGATACTTGTTGCCCATAAGGGCATCGGTAAATCTGCGGTTTTCCAGATGTCTTATTTGGAGAACCTCAAAAATAATGTGCTAAGCATATGGGTTAAGCCGGATGACATACTTGGCATAGCTAATGCAGAGGACGGAACAGATCCGATAGAAATGATTAGGCAATGGAAATCGGGTTTGGAAGAACTTCTGGTAGAGAAAGTGGTTTCGAATTTCAATATCAGCAAGGATAACGACACCATAAATCGGATTTCCAGGAACGGATTAAAATTCACTGAGCAGATTGGGATGATAGTAAAAAAAGTGCAGAATGTTGTTGATGTTGATGCAATTAAAAAGAGCGTTGCAAATCAATATTTAAAAAACCATAAGATAGTCATATATGTTGATGATTTAGACAGGGCATGGAACGGGTCAAAGCAGAATATATACCGGATATCTGCTTTGTTAAATGCTGTCAGGGATATGTGTAATGAATCAAATGAGCTGTGCTTTAGGATTAGTTTGAGAAGCGATGTCTATTATCTGGTCAGGACAGCAGATGAATCAACAGATAAGATAGATGGAAATGTTTTATGGCTTACATGGACGGAGCATGAATTGCTGGCATTATTGGTTAGGCGGGTACAAACCTATTTTGATAATGACATTCCCGAAAAGAAACTATTAGATATGAGGCAAAAAGAAATGTCTGTGTACCTGAATGACATAATGGCAGATACATTTGAGGGGGCTGGGAAATGGAACAACCGGCCTATCCGCTATATTTTTCTGTCGCTTATCAGAAGAAGGCCACGTGACCTTATTAATTTATGTACTCTGGCTGCACGCAATGCAAATGCAGAAGGCAGGAATTTAATTGTCACGGAAGACTGGGAAGAAGTTTTTGAGCAGTACTCTTCAAGTAGGCTTCAGGATACAATAAATGAGCACAAATACGAGCTGCCAGATATAGAGCGATTATTACTGGGGATGAAGCCAAGTCATGAGATGAAAAAAACAGAGAAGCCATTTGTTTACGACAAAGAACATTTAGTCCGTAAGATAGAAGGGATAATGCAAAATGGGAAATTTTATTTTGCAAACAATAAAGAATGTACTGTAGAAGAATTGATTGCTTTTATGTATAAAATCAACTTCTTAAATGCAAGGAAAGATGCGGCCGATGGATTTATCGATAGAAAATATTTTGAGGATAATAAATATATAACTTCCAACAGTGTTGATTTTGGATATGATTGGGAAGTCCATCCGGCATTTCGTTGGGCACTATATCCTGAAACCAGAGATATTTTCCGGTATACAGACATTCCTCGAAATTTATAAACGTACTAAGAGCAGGGACATGTAATGTCCATTGAATAAAAGTAGAAAACAGAATATTCGAGCCGGCCCTGCGGACAAAATCCTGGACAGGGGGAAAGGAAGGGATTATGTACACAAGGGAGCAAAAGGAAAAGGCACTCGCAATGTATGATGCAACGCAATCCATCGCAGAGGTCATTCGCCGGCTGGGATATCCGTCGAAACAGGCGTTGTACACATGGATAGCAAATCGCGATAAGCCTTGGCAAA
>OIWT01001751.1_pt1 | contig 24565 bp, 20 predicted proteins | sample 1587701 | NCBI WGS metagenome assembly OIWT01 (sample SAMEA3888904, study PRJEB22519) | human gut metagenome | biome: human gut; feature: human-associated habitat; material: faeces | place: Denmark | collected 2009
CCAGAGTCAACTTCTTCTAGGATTAAGACACAATCGAGTCAACCAAAATCAGGAAGACTCAAAGGACGCAAATTCGACCCGAAGAAGAACTACCTCTTCCCTATCCCATTTGCACAGATGCAGTTGAATCCAAACCTCAAGCCTCAGAACCCTGGCTGGAATTAAAATGAAAAGAATACTGACGATAATATGTCTCATTTCCTTGGCCTTCTCGCTTAACGCGCAGGAGGTCAGGGTGATGAGTATGAACATAAGGGAAGGCGGAGAAAGAGCTTCACATAAAGCCCAGCCTTACGCTGACGTCATAAACGAGCAGCGTCCGGATTTCGTTTGCCTTCAGGAAGTCGACCACTACACGAGGAGAAACGGAGGACAAGACTTCTTGGGAGAACTCGCCCAGCTGACCGGAATGTTTCCATACTTCTGTCAGTCCATTTCCTATCAGGGAGGCGGATTCGGAGTGGCGATTCTCAGCAAATACCCTTTCTATAAGGTTCAAAAGCAATTGGCGGTCATCAAGGGAACGCGCGAGGACCGCGCTACCGGATGGGTGTACGTAATGCTTCCTAACGGAAAGAAAATCCGCGTAGCCTCTACCCACTTGGCACTCGAATCGGCCGACATCACCACACAGAACATTGCGCTGGTAAATGCCAAGATTTTCGAAGACAAGGAGACTCCGACACTGCTCATAGGCGATTTCAACAGCACTCCGGAAAGCGGTCCTATCGACTATGCTAAAATCAAGTGGCAGGAGATAGGCGCGGGAAGCGGATATACCATTCCTTCGGAAAAACCGGCCAAGCAACTCGACTATGTCATGGGCTTCCCTAAGGGCAAATGGAGCTGCTCATCCTATAAGATACTGGCCCTGCCGAAGCTCTCGGACCATTGTTTCATAGTAGCGGACGTAAAATATGAAGAATAAATACATAGCACTTATAATGATGCTTTCCCTGGTTGGAGCATGCGGCAAGACCGATAAGCCTCAGCCTGAACCGGAAAAGCCGAAGCCGGAAGAATTTGTAATTCCTCAGGCTCCGGAGAACGTAGTGTCGTCGAACACATTTGCAGTGGAGTATTTCAGCGCCATGCCCGCATCTTCTAAAACCGCCAGCCACATTTTAGGAGCAAGCGGAAAGAAGCCAATGGTCTATGTCTTCGACAACGTGAAATACACTCCTGGAAAACAGACCGAGATAGTCGAGGCTGCCATGGCGGCGAAGAGTTTTCCATTTTTCCTTCAGAAAGGAGCCACTTCGTTTTCGGGTAATCTGGGAACAGGATTCCTGACTCGCTATGTCATAAGCGGATTCGATGGGGAATGTGACGGCACTCCTTTCGGAGGACCTACCATCCTCACTGCCCTTAACACCGCCGTAAGCATCACTTTCTACAATGTCACTTGCACTTCGAAAGAGCAATTGGCATCGGTAGTAAACTCGAAGAAGAGCGCAATGTACGGCGATGCAGTAGTCTACGGATACTGCGACGGCGACCCTAAGGCACTGAAGGAATTTGCCGAGGGCAAGGCCCTGAGTATGCGTTTCGACTACACTACCCTGAACGGGAAGACCTTCTACACGCTTCTGCAGCCGGGCTATGTAAACCGCGGATTTGAAAAACAGTCCTACGACGGAATAGAATACGTAAAGATATTATTTGAAAAATTATATTAAAAAGTGAAAAGAATCATTATTACTACCATCGCTCTCTTGTGCTGTTTGTATGCCGGAGCCCAGGACACTCTGAAGGTAATGTCGTATAACCTCCGTTTCGGAGAGTTGGCATCTATGGAGGAAATCGGGGAAGCCATCGCAGCGGAAGCACCGGACGTGGTGATGCTCCAGGAATGTGACTGGGCTACCTACCGCGAACGTGCACCTAAGCAGAATGGAGTGAAGTTCGTGAATGTTCTGGCGCAGAGCACCGGGATGTTCGGACTCTACGGCAAATCCATCAACTACAAGAAAGGCTACTACGGGATCGGTCTACTGAGCCGCTACCCTATCATTCGCTCCGAACGCGTCCTTCTCCCTAACAAGGGCAAGGCCGAACAGAGAAGCATTCTAATTGCTGACATCGAGCTGCCGACGGGAAAAATCATAACCATCGCAAGCACTCACTTGGAGGTGTCATCGGAAGAAATTAGAATCGAGCAGGTTAACTTCATAAACAAACTTATGAAGAAAAACCCTTACCCGGTAATATTGGCCGGAGACATGAATGCCAAGCCTGATTCACCGGAGATGGGCAAGCTGCGCGAGAAGTGGCTGGACTGCACTAACCGCGAATTCACTTACAGCACCGTGAAGCCGAGCATCAAGATAGACTACATCTATGCTCGCCCCGCACAAAAGGCTGAATTACTGGAAACGGAAAGAATCACCCGCTATCCGGGCCTTTCAGACCATTTCCCAGTCAAATCGACTATTGTTTTACATTAATTAATCACTAAATACTCAAAATTGTTATGAAAAAATCATTATTTATTCTCGCAGCTGCTGCAGCTTTCGCTATCACAGCTTGTGACAAAAACGAAGATGCAAAGAAGGTTCTGGATGCAGACTTCACTCTTGCTAACCCTATAGGAACCGTAGTTTACGGACAGCCTGTAGAAATGGAAGGAACAGTTGTTTCTTCACTTGCCATCGAAAAGGCTATCGCCATGACAGTTAAGGATGCCGAGAACGCAGGTTCTGAGCAGGAACTCAAGATCGAAGGCGACAAGATCTCAGGTTTGGTATTCATCGACTCACGCGATGCCGTAGAGGTTAAGGTTACTCTCAGCGCAGGTGATAAGTCTAAGGACTTCTCTTTCCCTATCGAAGCCATCAAGGCTCCTGAAAGAAAGATCGGTTTCTATGCTAATGACGCTCTCTGCATGCAGGCCGACTCTATCGTTCAGAACCACGTGAACACTCCTGATCTCTTCCCTGTAGAATTCACAGGCAAAGGTTCAGAGACTCCTTCATTCTTCTCTATGCTCGACGTAAAGGTCGGTGACGAGGTTAAGCACGTGCTAAACCTTACCGAGGCTCGCGAGCGTGACGGTGAGAAACTCAGCTTCTGCTGGGCAAACGTTCTCCAGAACACCGCTAACAGAAAATACATCGGTAGCCAGAGAGGATTTATGTTCTCAGGATGCAAGGCTTCATCCCTGGGTGGCGGTACTACCGGAAGACAGTGCGACATCTACGAGGTGGAAAATCACATGATTAAGGACGAGAATATCGATGATTTCGGTATGACCATCATCCGCGGTTCTTGGTCAAAGGAATACGACGAGAAGACATTCAAGTTCGTAGACTCACTCTTCATCAACATTCCTAGCCAGTACGTAACTGAGCTCGATCGCGTTAAGGGTGTTTACAACCTTTCAAAGATCCAGCAGGTTATGGATAGCGCTACTCTCGGAGTTGAGCAGGAACCTACATCGCTTCCTAACAAGACATACCTTCGTCGCTACACCGACGGTGGAGATTCAGCAAAGAAAGATATGGCTGAGAACTTCAAGGCCGGCGACTATGTAGTAATGCGTAGCAAGGTTAAGGTCGCTGACGACAAGTTCGAGTACTACTATGGTATTCTTCAGATAGTTCAGTTGTTCGACGATTCACAAGCAGTAGTTACTGCCGAGAACGGATTTACCTGCCTCGACCGCGAGAAGGCACACAATAATTTCCTTAAGCCTAACTATTTCGACGTAAGAGTACAGTGTCTTGCTGAATAAAAATATGAAAAGAAGCCTTATAATACTACTTTCGAGCATATTGTTACTGGCTTCCTGTTGTGAAAAGCCCTGGACCGACGAGGTCCAGGGTCTTATCAAAAGACAGACAGGCAGAACATCCGAAATCACGCTCGTGGAAATCCCCCAACAGAATGGGCTGGATTGTTATAGCATCGATGCGCAAAACGGACATCTAACGATCAAGGCCAGCAGCGCCAGCGCTATGGGCTATGCATTTGACCGTTACCTGCGCGAGGCCTGTCATTCTATGATCTGCTGGAGCGGCAAACGAATGGATTTGCCCTCAAGTTGGCCTGACTATCAAGAAGAGCAAACCTGCCCGTACGAGTACCGGTATTTCTTGAACGTATGTACCTTCGGATACACTGCCCCCTACTGGGACTGGGAACGCTGGTCGGAAGAAATAGACTGGATGATACTCCACGGCGTAAATATGCCGCTTGCAAGTGTGGCCAGCGAAGCCATCGCCAGACGCGTATGGCTTAAGATGGGACTGTCCGACGAGGAAATCAACGAATTCTTCACCGGACCGGCGCATCTCCCGTGGCACAGAATGGGCAACCTGAATCATTTCGACGGCCCGCTTGATGCCAATTGGCATAAGAGCCAAATCAAATTGCAGCACAAGATTTTAAAGAAAATGCGCGCTATGGGTATGCAGCCTATAGCTCCTGCCTTCGCAGGCTTCGTGCCGCCGGCATTCCTTAAGGCTCATCCGGATGCCGCTGCGACCCTTCTCACTTGGGGAGGATTCCCTGCCGAAGACAATGCCTGCGTCCTTTCCCCTGATTCTCCTTACTTCCAGGAAATAGGAAAACTCTTCGTAGAGGAGTGGGAAAAGGAATTCGGAAAAGCCGACTTTTACCTCTCGGACAGCTTCAACGAGATGAGACTGCCCGTAGATAAGGATGACATCGAAGGAAAGCACAGAATACTTTCCGAATACGGAAAGGCCATCTACTCTTCCATCGCGGCGGGAAACCCTGACGCAGTGTGGGTTACGCAAGGATGGACTTTCGGATATCAACACGATTTCTGGGATCCGGAAAGCCTCAAGGCTCTTCTTTCGGAGGTCCCGGACGACAAGATGATAATTATCGACCTCGGTAACGACTATCCGAAGTGGGTCTGGAATACGGAACAGACCTGGAAGGTGCAGAACGGATTCCACGGAAAGAAGTGGATATTCAGCTACGTGCCTAACTTCGGAGGAAAGGTACTTCCTACAGGAGACCTTCAGATGTACGCAAGTTCAAGCGCCGAGGCACTACATAACGAAAACAAAGGTAATCTCGTAGGTTTCGGCTCCGCTCCTGAAGGACTGGAGAATAACGAGATAGTCTACGAATTGCTTTCAGATATGGGCTGGAGCAGCGAAGTGGTCGACTTGGACGAATGGTGCAGGTCTTACTGCTTGGCCAGATACGGCTCCGACGATGCACGTCTGCTTAAGGCTATGAGCCTTCTTCGCGAAAGCGTGTGGAGTAACCTCTACTCCTACCCTCGCTTCCTCTGGCAGACCGTAGTTCCGGACACGCGTAGGGTAAGCCGCCATAACATAGGCGAGGAATTTAAGGAAGCACTCCTGCTTATGCTCGAATGTACACCTGAATGCAGCTCTTCGGAACTTTACAGAAACGACATCATAGAGTTCGCAGCATTTTCGCTCAGTGCCGACGCCGACAAGCATTACGTTCGCGCCCTCGAGGCTCATCAGGCAGGTAGGGAAAGCGTGGCTTCGGACGAACTTCGCGAGACCATCGCCATACTCGAAAACGTGGACAGGCTACTCGCTTCACACCCGAACCACAGACTGGACAGATGGATAGAAAACGCACGCCGCGCTGCCGGCGACAAACAGACCGCCGACAGATATGAATCTAATGCCAAGCGTCTCATAACCACTTGGGGAGGCTGGCAGGAAGACTATGCTGCGCGTCTATGGTCAGGTCTTATCTCGGACTATTACATTCCGCGTCTGGAGAAATTTTTCAGCACCTCGGCTCAGGAAACCGATGCGTGGGAAGAAGAATGGATTCAGTCTCGCTATGAAAGAAAGGTCGAGGCCTTCGAGGACCCTATCGCGATGGCAGAGTTCTTCGTGAAATCGCCTCAAAGCACTTTTACTGCGCACGAACAACTCCGCGCAGTAAAAGCCCTGATAAACAGAGTAACTGAAGGTCGCGCAGACGAATTCGAAATACGACTCGAAGGCGACGATGACAAGTCATTCACTTATGGCACACACGACGGCAAGGTCCTTCTCTGCGGAGGAACAGGCGTAGCCGTAGCAAGCGCCCTAAACGCTTATCTCAAGAACGAATGCGGATGGCACTATACGTGGTGCGGTAAGAATACCGCGCTTCCGAAGACATTTCCTCTTCCGAAACAAACCACTACCCGCCACTCCCCTTTCAAATACCGCTACTACCTGAACTATTGTACGTTTAACTATAGTATGAGCTGGTGGGACTTCGACAGATGGCAGCAGGAAATCGACTGGATGGCACTTAACGGCATCAATATGCCCCTCGCCGTCACGGGACAGAACTCCATCTGGCGCAGGGTTTACCATAAGCTTGGCCTGACGGACAAGGACTTGGAAACATTCTTCAGCGGCCCTGCCTATTTCAACTGGTTCTGGATGGGCAATCTGGATGGTTGGGGTGGCCCGCTTCCACAGAGCTTTATGGAAAAGCACGAAGAGTTGCAGAAGAAGATTCTCTATCAAGAAAGGTCTTTGGGTATGACTCCCATCCTGCCTTCCTTCACCGGACACGTTCCGCCTGCTCTTGTGGAAAAATACCCGAACATCAAGTTCAAGAACACCAATTGGGTTAATTTCCCGCAGACTTTCGTTCTGGACCCTTCGGAAGAGATGTTCTCTACAATAGGCAAACTCTTCTTGGAGACACAAACCGAGATTTACGGCACTAACCATTTCTACACCGCCGACACCTTTAACGAGAACGAGCCACCTACCAGCGACCCGGCATATCTTAGCGGCGTGAGCGCGAAAGTATACCACGCTATGTCGGAAGTAGACCCGGAAGCAGTGTGGGTAATGCAGGGATGGATGTTCTATCACGAACGCAGCTTCTGGCACGACCCTCAGATAGAGGCACTTCTCTCCGCAGTTCCGGACGACAAGATGCTCATCCTCGACCTCTGGAGCGAAAGATTCCCTGTCTGGAGCCGCACTAATGCCTATTACGGCAAGCCTTGGCTGTGGTGCATGCTGCACAATTTCGGGCAGAACATCACCCTCTCCGGAAACGCCACCTCGGTAGCTAACGACCCGGCAGCGGCATTGGCAGACCCGTCATCCGGCAAGATGAGCGGCATAGGCCTCACTCCCGAAGGGATTGGCCATACTCCTATCATCTATGCACTGATGCTGGAAAATGTCTGGAACGAGGGCAAGCCTATCGACATAGACTCATTCATAGAGAGTTACACCACTAATCGCTATGGCAAGCTCGTTCCTGAGGCTGTGGAAGCGTGGAAAATCATCTTCGCTACTGCCTTCGAGAACGACGTGAACAACGGAGGACACGAGTCGATTATCTCAGGACGTCCTACCTTTAAGGAGAACCCGAATGGCTGCACGAACACTAACAAATGCTACGAGCGCATAGACCTCGTAAAGGCTTGGGAGAAACTTTATTCCTGCGCCGATGCCCTTTCGCATAGCGACGGATACCGCTACGACCTCGTGGATATCACCCGCCAGGTACTCGCCGACTACGCGTCCGTGATTCAGCAGAGATTCGCAGCCGACTACCGAAACGCTGACCTAGAGGCTTTCAAGGCCAATTCTAAAGCCTTCGACACGCTCATCGCCGATATGGACAGACTGCTCGCGACCAGAGAGGAATTGCTGCTGGGAAGATGGCTCGAAAGCGCCAAGGCTATGGGCACGACCGAGAAAGAATCTAGGCTCTACGAGCAAAATGCGCGTAACCTGCTGGGAACTTGGGGTAACCAGGACTGCAAGCTCTTCGACTATGCCTGCAAGCAGTGGTCCGGAATGATGAATGGATACTACAGACACAGGTGGGCCCTTTTCTTCGAGGACGTGCTCGAGAACTGGGGAGAGTTCGAGCAGGACGCCTTCGCCCGCAAGTGTAAGGAATACGAATGGAATTGGATATTCGACACGGAATGTTTCCCTACCGAAAAGAGCGGAGATGAAATAAAAGTAGTGAAGAGTATCTGGAAAAAATACAATGCTGATTTGAGAAATGAATAATCTACAGCCAAACGGACGTCTCGCGTCTCTTGACGCGCTGAGAGGCTTCGATATGCTATTCATAGCAGGTCTTGCCTATCTTATCCGGGCGATTTGCTGCCTGTTTCCGGGCGGAGAGTCGTGCTGGCTGGAGACTCAGATGCACCACGTGGCCTGGGACGGACTCACACATCACGACACCATATTCCCGCTGTTCATTTTCATAGCGGGAGTGTCGTTCCCCTATTCCTACGCGAAGCAGGTAAGCGTCGGCAGGACCAAGGGCCAGATATACTTGAAGGTTTTCAAGAGAGCTGCCATATTGGTGCTCCTCGGAATGATCTGCAATGGGCTGCTTAAGTTACAAAGCGGGCCGCACAGGTTTTTCAGCGTGCTGGAGCGTATAGGCGTGGCGGGAATGTTGGCCTCCATCATCTATATGAACTTCAAGCCGCGAGGAAGGATAATCATCGCAGCCTTTATCTTAATCGCCTACGGGGCCATCAGTTTCATAGTGGCGCCAGACGCTCCTGCAGGGACTTCTCCGCATAGCCTCGAAGGTAGCATAGCTGCCTATGTCGACCGTATGCTCTTCCCTGGAAGGATCCATAAAGAAGGCGTCTACGACCCGGAAGGCCTGCTTAGCACTTTCCCGGCAGTGGTAACTGCGATGCTCGGTAATTTCGCGGGAGAATTTATAAGAAACAATAAGAAAAGCGGTAACGCCAAGACTCTATATATGCTGGGAGCCGCTGCCTTGCTGATAGTGGTGGGGCTTATAGGATCGCACTGGATTCCGCTTAACAAAAAGTTGTGGAGCAGCACCTTTACCCTCGTGGTGGGAGGATACTCCGTAGCTATGCTCTCGCTATTCTACTGGATAATAGATGTAAAGGGATATCAGAAATGGGCTTTCCCTCTAAAGGTGGTAGGTATGAACTCCATAGCCATCTTTATGCTGCCTAAGATTTTCGACCTTAAGTACACTGTCAACTTCTTCTGCGGAGGGCTTTGCCGAATCGTGGGAGAGGGCTGGGATAAGGTCATCTTCTGGGCTGCATATCTGCTGCTCAACTATCTGATTCTTTACTTTATGTATAAAAAAGATATATTCATCAAGGTATGAGAAAGATCGTCATCGCGTCCGACTCCTATAAAGGATGTCTGTCTTCTTCGGAAGTGGCCTGTGCTATGTCAAGAGGCATAGCTGAGATGTATCCCGATTGCCAAATCGTAAAACTGGCCGTAGCCGACGGAGGCGAAGGTACGGTAGAGGCACTGGTGGACACACTGGGAGGGCACATGGAGTGGGCAGAAGTGTCAGATCCTCTGGGAAGGCCAGTAAAGGCCGCCTATGGGGTGGCAGGAGATCTCGCCATAATCGAATCGGCGGCAACTTGTGGGCTCACCCTTCTTAAAAGAGAGGAGAGGAATCCCCTATTGGCCAGTACTAAAGGACTGGGCGAGCTGATTCTGGCAGCCATCGAAAAAGGATGCAGAAGGTTTCTCATCGGACTGGGAGGAAGCGCGACTAATGACGGCGGAATGGGAATGATAAGTGCCGAGGGGCTTCTGGAAAGAGCCCGCGGATTGGAATTCACAGTGGCTTGCGACGTAGACACTCCGTACATCGGAAAGAATGGTGCGAGTCGTGTGTTCGGGCCTCAAAAAGGAGCTTCGCCCGAAGATGTGGAGATTCTCGAAGACAGACTTCGCAGCTACGCGTCGAAAATAATGGAAGATACCGGAATCGATGTTAGTAATATGCCCGGAGCAGGGGCTGCCGGGGGGCTTGGCGGAGCATTTCGCGCCTATCTGGGAGCCGAACTGAAACGTGGTGTAGATCTGGTATTAGACCAGATAGGGTTCGATTCCATCATAGAAGGCGCAGACCTCATAATCACCGGAGAAGGTTGCTCGGATTACCAGACTCTTAAGGGAAAGACCGCCGCAGGCGTACTGGAAAGGGCACATCGTTACGGCATCCCGGTCGCACTGGTCAGTGGAGCCATAAGGGACGAGCAGTTGCTTCGCGACGGAGGATTCGAAATCATACAGGCGGTAAGTCCTAAGGGGCTTAGCCACGCCGAGGCTGTACGACCTGAAATCGCACGCGAGAATATATATAAAGCTGTTAAAAAGGTATTGGCCTATGAATAGCGCACTTGCAGTCGCAATCGGACTAACGCTTGCGATTATATTGATACTTAGGAAATGTCATCCTGTCTATGCTCTGATTCTCGGAGCATTGGTAAGCGGTGTGTTGTCGGGATGGGGATTCGAGCTGACTGTAAAGGAAATGTTTTCGGGAGTAAAGGACATTACCCCTGCGATAGTTCGCATTCTCGCCGCCGGTGTGCTCACAGGCGTGCTGGTAAAGACCGGCGCAGCAGACAGAATAGCGCTTACCATCGTGCGTAAGGCAGGTCGGAAGAATGTCTTTCTCGCACTTGCCCTGTCGGTTTTCATACTAACCGGTGTGGGTGTGTTCATAGACGTGGCCGTGATAACCGTAGCCCCTATCGCCATAATGATAGGAAAGGAGCTTGGCCTGTCTAAAGGCAAGGTACTTCTAGCGCTTATCGGAGGCGGCAAATGCGGAAACATAGTGTCTCCTAACCCGAACACCATCATCGCAGCCGAAAATTACGATGCACCGCTGTCGTCCGTAATGGCGGCAGGTATAGTTCCGGCACTGGTAGGATTGGCAGCCTTAGTGTTCATAGTGCTCCCTATGCTTCCTGATAAGGGATTTTCGGACTTAAAGGAGGCTGAAGGGGCTCGCGACGAGAAGGACTTGCCTTCGTTCCTGGCAAGCATCACCGGACCGCTGGTCGCAGTGCTTCTTATGGTCTTGCGCCCGATCTTCGACATCTCCATCGACCCGGCCATAGCGTTGCCGGCAGGAGGATTGGCAGGACTGCTCGCTACGAGAAAATGGAAAAATACAGGTGAATGCCTGAATTACGGTCTGGAGAAGATGTCTCCGATAGCCGTGCTTCTGGTAGGAACCGGAACCATAGCGGGAGTCATAAAGGCTTCGGCAGTAAAGGATTTGCTGATAGGATTAATCGCCGGATGGGAGGGCGGTGCCGTGTTGCTCGCTCCTATTTCGTCCATCCTGATGTGCGCGGCTTCGGCCAGCACTACGGCAGGAGCCACGATAGCTTCGGCTTCATTTGCCCAGACGGTTCTGGCCGCAGGAGTGAATGCGGTTTGGGCTGCGGCTATGACTAATGCGGGTGCCACAGTGATAGACCACCTTCCGCACGGCTCGTTTTTCCACGCCACGGGAGGCTCCATAGGAATGGACCTAAAGGAAAGGCTTAAACTGATTCCTTATGAATCGCTCGTCGGATTGGTTCTGGTTACGACTTCCGTTATTATGACACTGCTCCTGACTTAATTTATAGAATTATTTATTTATAAACTAATAACTTACAAAACATGAACAAGACAAAATTTTATGAAAGCCCGGAAGTCACGATAGTGGCTATCTCGAGCCAAGAGCAAGTACTGACTGGCTCGAACTGTGAATCTAACATCGAGGCATTAACTATTTGCGAGGAGGAATGGTAATGAAAAAATTATTCGTATTAGCAGCATCTGCGCTTTTGTTAAGCGCTTGCGCAAAGGAAAACATTAAACCTAACAAACCGACTGACCAGAATGGAGAAAAACCACTTCTGGAAATCGGACTTAACACTACTAAAACCGCACTTGGAACAGAAGACGCAGGCAAATTCCCTATCGTATGGTCAAAGGGAGATGAAATAGCAGTAATCGATAATATGGGAGTGGAAGGAAAACAGAACATTTCCGTCTACCGCATTAAAGAAGGCATAGGTACAGCCCAAGGTCTCTTCGAGCACGTGAGCGGAGATGCTTTCCCTAAAGTAATTAACGACGTGGTGTACCCGGCATCGGCTGTCGTCCCTAAGAGTACTTTTTTAAGTGAGACTCTTATTACGGACGTAACCAAACTGGTTCCTAAGGTACAGAATCAAGCCTACACGAAAGATAGTTTCGACCCTAAGTATGCGGTAATGTACTTCCACCGTAATTCAGCGAGCGACCCTATCAAGCTTTCGCCTTTAAGTACCATCGTATGCATTCCGATTAAGGGATTCGACGATAACGACGTAGTAACTTCGGTAAGATGGCAGAGCATCGACGGACGTATTGTCGACATTACTCTAAACTGCCAGGAGGGGGGGTAAAACTATCTAAAAATCAGGCAACTAACTTCTATCTTTCGGTTCCTGCTACAGCGGCAGGCAAGGATATCTTCAATAGTATCGCTTACGTTTACCTTCAGAATGGTGCAGTGCAAGTAAAGACTCCGAGAAACCGTAAAAGATTCGAAGCTGGAACCCTTCACCGTTTCCCTGAATGGCAGCTCAGTAAAAAGGCTAAATGGACATTCAAATATATAGGCTCCGAAAGAGAACACGCTATGACTGATCAGACACCGCTCGGACCTGCTAACTATATGATAGACGGAAATGACATCTCTTGGTGGGAGTTCAGAAGAAAACTTAATGCTGATAATAAGGCTGTTATGGCCGGTCCTCATAAAGTAATTATCGACTTAGGAAAAACGGAGCACATCAAAGGTCTTAAGATCAAAGGTCCAGAGATAAAAACCACTCCATCATATAAAGTAAAAGATGAATTTGGAGAAGCCACAATATCAGTATCAGACGGATATAATGCCCCGTATTCCGTTTACGCGTCTTTCCTTAAGGAAGGAGAATTGACAGAGGATTTTAAGAATGGATTCTGCAACACTAAACTTTTCTCAAATGCACAAGAAAAACACATTGCCGAAGCTTCAAAAGGCATAGCATATTATTATGGCGAAGGGATGAAGGACTACTGGAACATTAAACTAACTAAAGAATATGATGCTCGCTATCTCGTAATCCACTTTTATCAGTGCTGGAATGATAAAGAGAATGGCGGTGCTGCATCAAAGATGAAAGTAGCCGAATTGGACATCTACTAACTATGATAATGAAAAAAATCAGTTATTTGCTTCTCGCTGCCATGTTTTTGGCAGCGGGTTGCTCTAAGGAAAATACTATAGTCGCCGGTGACGACTTGGTGATAGGCATAAGCGCGGAAGACAGTAAAGTGTCCTTAGGAAGCGAATATGCAGGAAAGGCGAATCTCTTATGGTCCACAGGCGATGAAGTGTCCGTAAAGGGAGATGCAGGCACATCAGTCTTTCGCTTGAAATCCGGAGCCGGTTCGACTTCGTGCGTATTTGAGTTCAAGGACGGAGCTCGTGGACATAAGGTAATTACCGATGTAGTCTATCCGGCATCGAAAAGTGGAAGTACTCCTACGGTTCAGACCTATAAGGAAGGTACCTTCGATGCCTCAGCCCTGACTCTTACATATCATAATCCATCTGCGACTGCAGATTCGAAGATTACCCTCAAGAGCGAATCGAGCGTGTTATGTTTCCAACTGAAAGGAACGGACAAACTAAGTTCCATAAAGGTAGCGATTAAGGGTGGGAAGACCTATACCCTTTCCGCCGTTCCGGCTGTCCAGCTAAGCTCTACTGCGAAGCCTTTCTACATAGTAGTTCCGGCTCAAAAAGCCGACAGAGTGGATGTCACATTCACCTCTTCTTCCGGTACCATGAACAGAATTCTATCGTCGAAATCGTTCGAAGCAGGTAAACTTCACAAATTCGCTCCACTCACCTATAAAGCGGATAAGAGCTATAGGATTATGTCCTATAACATAGGCCAATGCACCCAAGGAGGCAATTCGAGCACGAAACTTATCGCCGATGTCACGAAAGAAATCGGAGCAGACGTCGCCGTGATGAACGAAGTGAGAGCCATCAAGCCGCTTAACTTGGACTACTCGAAGATAGCCAATGCTTTAGGCTGGCAGTACTACTTTCAGAAAGCCGATAACAATCTGGGTAATATGGTTACCTATAATCAGTCGAAACTTAAAAAAGTCAGCGAGGCTTATCTTCCACTTAAGAACATCAAAAACGACGTTAAATATAATGAAGACAGGGTGTGTCTTTTCGTTGAGTTCGAGGACCTTATCATAGTAGGTACGCACTTGGAAACAGACGACTTCGCAGAGCACGCTAAGATGATTACTGACAAAGTAAAGAGAGATTATGCTAAAAAAGGCAAACCTATCCTCCTTTGCGGAGATATGAATACGCGCCCATTCTTCGAAAATATGATTAATTTCACTTCAGAATGGAGGACTCTTTCGAAAATAGATCAAGCTACTCTTTATAATGCGGAGCAGCCGGATAATTTGATCTGTATCGACTATATATTTCTCTATAAAGGCGGGCCGGATGTAAATGTCACCAAGACCGTGGTATGTAAAAGCGTAAACTGCGGAACGATCACCGATGCGTCCGACCACTTCCCTATCTATGTCGATGTGACCGTGGGAAACAGCAGCCTTCCACTTATGGAAGACAGCTCTTCTCTAGGTTCATTCACCGTCGTAGACGAAAAAACTTGGTTATAAATAAATGAAGAAAAAAGTCTGTTTAATGCTGTTCGCTGCCACATTGCTGGCAGCGGGCTGCTCTAAAGAAAACAACGGGGGAAACTCCGGCATTACCGGTGGCGGCGACGGCACCGGTAATGCCACCCCTGTAGAAGAGTTGAAAGAATTGGCCATAGGGATACACCCTTCCGACACGAAAGTGTCTTTCGGGAAAGAGTCCGAGGGCAAGATGGACTTCGTTTGGTCTACGGGCGACGAGGTCTGCGTGAAAAGCGCTGCGGGAGAATCCATCTTCCGTCTTAAGTCCGGAGCCGGTTCGACTTCTGGCGTATTTGAGTACAAGAGCGGAGCTAAGAACCATAAGGTGGTTACGGATGTTATCTACCCGGCATCGAGAGCCCTAAGCATTCCTGCGGAGCAGAGCTACAAGGCCGGAACATTCGATGCTTCAGCCTTGACTCTTGCATATCATAACCCGTCTGCTAAAGACAACTCCGGCATAATGCTTCGAAACGAATCGAGCATCCTGTGTTTTCAACTTAAGGGAACAGACAAACTCAATTCCATAAAAGTATCCATTAAAGACGAGAAGACCTACACCCTTTCCGTTCCTTCCGTTCAGTTGAGTTCCACCACCGCCCCATTCTACATCGTAGTCCCTGCGCAGAAACCCGAAAAGGTAACTGTCGTCTTCGCCTCTGCGTCAGGTGCGATGAGCACGACCCTATCTTCACCGACATTCAAGGCAGGAACCATCCACAAGTTCGCACCCCTCACCTATAAGGCAGACAAGATGTATAGGATAATGTCCTATAATATAGGCCAATGCACCCAAGGAGGCAATTCAAGCGCGCGTCTTATCGCCGACGTAACGAAAGAAATCGGAGCAGATGTCGCCGTGATGAACGAAGTAAGAGCCATACCGGCGGACTACTCAAAGATCGCCAATTACTTAGACTGGAAGTACTACTTTAAGAAAGCCATCTTCACGATGGGAAATGTGATTACATACAATCCTTCTAAACTGAAGAAACTAGGCGAAGATTACCTCCAGCTTAAAAATGTAAAGAACGAGATGACCTATAACGAGAACAGAATATGTCTCTTCGTGGAATTCGAAGATTTCATCTTACTGGGCTCGCACTTGGAGAAAGACGACTTCCCCATTCACACTCAGCTTATTACCGACAAGGTCAAGGCCGAATATGCGGAAAAGGGCAAGCCTGTGATCTTCTGCGGAGATATGAACACCCGACCTTACGCCGAGGAGATGAAAGAATTTACAAAGGAATGGGAGATTATCTCCAGGGCTGATATGTCCACCTTCTATAATCCGGACCAGCCTAACAACCTCATCTGCATCGACTACATCTTCCTCTGGAAAGGAGGACCGGAAGTCGGAGTCGTGAAGGCTGACATTTGCAAAAGCGTAGACTGTTGTAAGATCACCGATGCGTCCGACCACTTCCCTATTTATGTCGACATCACCATAAGGAAAGATGCGCCGGCACTCACAGAAGAGAAATACTCACTCGGCACATACGAGGCCGTCAGCGAGAATTGGTAGAACGGACTGCGGAAACGATTAAAGAATCCACATCGTCACGAAGCCGATGAGAATGGCGACAGCCACGTTGATGGCCTTTCCGACGAAAAAGCTTCTCTTATTCTCGGCCAAGAGAGGAAGCCCCGAATGGCCATCCTGCGAAATACAACTCGCTAAAAGAACAGGCAAAGGCAAAACTCCCTGCGCAAAAAGCGTCACGAAGATAAGATGCGGCCCCGACTCCGGAATAATTCCCACCAAAGCGGCAAGCACTATCATCAAAGCCGTATTATCGCTAATCCACGTAGCGATATCCACATACTTCCCTAAGAAAGTAATCAGGAGCAGCACGGAAAAAGTCCACGCAAACACCCTCGGAAGATGCTTGAGCACCACGTGGTGCCACACGCTCTCCTTCATAAAAGACTTGAATGTACGATGGTGATGACAATGCTCCGCATCCTCGTCAGGTGATATGTCTATGTCGTCGCACTGATGCTCATTAATTCTCATCCTATCCACGAAAAGACCCACCACGAAAGCGAGAACCAGAAGGAATCCCATAATACACAGAGCCTTACGCGGGAACATAGACAACATCACGAAAGCCTCATCGCCCGAAGACGCTATCATCATCGCCACCAACGCCCCGAAACTAAGCAATCCGTGATTATAAAGCGAAGTCACCGCAAAGCCGCCCACGCACCCGGGGATAATGCCAAGCGCCGCACCGAGCCCCACTTGGCCTACACGACTCTTACGCACCGCACGAAAAATGCTTCCGTGCGATTCGAGATTCAGTGCCTCGATGAGAGTCATCATCACTCCCACGAAAGCACACACCTTCAGCGACTCCACAAACACACCTAATATACCCTGCACATCCATAGCTATTTGCGATTTCTAAAGCCTAAAACATAAAATAAAGAAAATATTTCCAGACGGCCAAGCAGCATAAGAAAGGCACAATTGAATTTGAGTATTATGGGCAGTTGCGAATAATTGCTCATCGAGCCCACAGTACCGAAGCCAGGCCCCACATTACTTAAAGATGCAATGCTCGCCGTAAAACCACTGACCAAATCCATTCCGAAAGCAGTGTTGATAATCGCGCCTATGGCTATCAGGAACATAAAAATAGCCATAAAAGTCTTAGAGTCAGAGACCCTTCGCTCACTTATAGGGCGCCCGTCCACCTTCACCATATTTACCTGAGAAGGGTTCACCAAGCAATTCAAATGAGCCTTGATGGACTTGTAGCAAACCAGCAGACGGTCGAATTTCATACCTCCGGAAGTAGAGCCGGAGCATCCGCACACCACTGAACAGCCTATCAGGATGACGATGCAGACCGGAGGCCAGAGGTTAGTGTCTGCCGTAGCAAAACCGGTTGTACTGGCCAATGCAGTTACCTGAAACAAGGCCCTACGTACGCTCTCCCCGAAGCTCGGATAGCTTCCGGTAAAGAAAAGGAAGACACTAATTACAAGCACGCACACGCCTATCACGGCCATATAGGAACGAGACACCTCGCTCTGAAACATATTCTTCTGCTTATCTTTCGTAAAGACCGAATAGACAAGACAGAAATTTATACTGGACACCAGCATAAATATCGACATCACGACCTCTATCAGCGGACTGTTAAAAGCTACGATGCTCGCATTCTTTGTAGAAAAGCCACAAGTGGATACGGTAGACATAGCGTGTGCCACGGCATCGAACCAGCGCATACCACATAGCCTGAGAGCGAAAATAAAAATGATAGTCAGCGACAGATATACCGTCACCATCATCTTAACCAGAGACTTTTCCCTCGTAGACGCATCGTCACGCGCTATCCCGGACACCTCAACACCTGTCAACACGGCACCATTACCGGAATTCGGAGGCAGGACGAGCGAGAATAAAGCCACAATTCCTATACCTCCCATCCAAGCCGTAGACATACGCCAGAAAAGAAGTCCCGGAGGAAGTCCCTCTATGTCATTCAAAATCGAAGCACCCGTGGTCGTAAAACCAGATACGCTCTCGAAAAGGGCATTTATGAAAGTGAACTCCCCTCCATACATTAGATATGGAATGATGCCGAAAAAACAGGCAAAAAGCCACGAGCCCACTACTATATAATAACCCTCCTTAATGGTAATCCTGTGTTTCTCAGTAGAATGGTCTCTTACGAAAATCTGGGGGAAAGCCCCGAAGATGCCCACTATAAGTCCGGAAAAAAGAAGAGGAACGAAACTGTCATCCCTTCCGTTATGCGCGGCGACCACAGCAGAGATGAACATCATCGCCGCCTCCAGAAGCAGCGAAATGCCTATCATCCGTATGACCAATTTCTTTCTCATAGAACCTACGAATATACGAATAAATCTTCGATATTTATAGTTCAACTTTGGAATACCCCCAAAAGGAAGTTTTCACACTAATAGAATTATATTTATATTTGCAAAAAGACAATATGCAATGAAAGAAATTGATAAGCCTACGTATCTGTACGAGGGAGAGAGTCTGGAAGTCCTAAACTGGAACAAGAAGAAGGAGATTACATTTGACGAGCTTGTAAAAGCCGTCAAAGCGACCAACGAAGCATCACAAGCTTCTGCACTGAAAGCAATTAACCGTATGCTTACTATGAGAAACTGGTTAATTGGCTATTACATCGTTGAATTTGAACAAAAAGGTAAAGATAGGGCACAGTATGGCGACAAATTACTAAAACGACTTGAAGTAAGAGTTAGCAAACCGGGGTTGACAGTTACGACGTTCAAACTCTCAAGGTCGTTTTATAGACTTTACCCTCAAATGTCCAACCTCTTTGTTACCCCCGTGCCCATTTCAGAGAGAATTGGTGCGACATCGTCGCACCAATTCATATCATCGCCGGAAACACTGATTAGCAAGTTATCATTCTCTCACATCAGAGAACTGTTGTCCATTAACGATCCACTGGTCCGTTTCTTTTACGAGCAAGAATGTATGCGCTGCACTTGGTCGGTAAGGGAACTACGCCGTCAAATAGAAACTAATCTACACATCCGCATCGGGCTAAGCAGAAACCCTGAGGAATGTCTGTCACCTTACAAAAACGGTAGCGACTCCGTTCAACTGCAAATCCGCGAACCCTACACCTTTGAATTCCTCGGTTTAAACGCACAGGAAGTTGTAATGGAATCCGAACTTGAAGACGCACTAATCAAACATTTACAGGAGTTCCTTCTGGAATTCGGAAAAGGAATGTGCTTCGAAGCACGTCAGCGAAGAATCATCATTGATGATGACTATTACTTTCCCGATCTGGTTTTTTACAATAGAATCGGTCACTTCACTCTCATTGTGGAACTTAAGAACGAGGCCTTCTCGCACGAAAATTTCGGCCAACTCACCTCATATGTTTCATATTGGAAAGAAAACGAAATGCAACCGGGCGACAACCCTCCGGTCGGACTTCTACTCTGCACAAAAAAAGGAAAGAAAATGGTTGAATATGCCAAAGCCGGAATGGATAACAAACTATTCGTTTCTACTTACCAATTACAGTTACCCGACGAAAGCACTCTAGAAAACTTTCTAAAACGGCAACTCGACAAGAATAATTCACTATGCTAAGTTTACTTTATGTCATCCTCAGCGGAATAGCCCTGCCGGTAGGGGGCATTCAAATGCAGTACCTTTGGCGCAACCAGCTCGGAGACGTCTATAGTCTCGGACTCGGAAGCGCAGCGTGCCTGGGCGCAGCGGCCGCCACTATGAGCGGATGGTGCTCACTTACGGTCGGCAGCTTCATCTGCACGCTGATTTGCACCCTCATCTGCTATTTCGTAACCCTAAAGGTCAATACCCAGCACCTCATCACCTTCGGAATCCTGTTCGGAACCTTCATCGGCTCGCTCGGCACCATCGTGGTCACCAATGCCCCGAACGGAGAGCTCCTCAAGCAATACTACCTCTGGGGAGCGGCCAATTTCCGCCTGGAAGGAGTCACTACCCCAGACATAATCTTCTCGCTCGCACTGTTCGCAGTGGGAATCATCGCCGCCATCTGCTCGGCACCGAAACTCACCGCCCACTTCAAGGAAGAGACGGAGCTCTCGGCCAATTTCAAAGCCCTCCAGCTGCTTTCGATTATGTGCCTGGTAACCAGCTCAGTGAGTATATGCGGGCCCATCGGATTCATCTCCCTGGGAGTACCTAACCTGAGTCGAATCCTAAGTAAGGATACTGATATAAAAAAGCACTATCTCATCTCTTCCGGGATAGGGATAGCGCTCCTTTTAATTACTTATCTGGTAGTAAAATACGTTAACTTCGGCATATATCTTCCGATAAGCGCCACGATGGCCATCATAGCCCTTCCGCTTATGGCAATCCTCTTCTTAAAGAAGGATTAGAAGAATTTACCTATAGAGAATGCCGCACCGAACTTTTCGGTGACGTTATTCCAACCCACCTCCACGGTGAAGGGTCCTACTCTCGTGTTCACGGCATACTCCAGCGCCGCACCGAAATAGTTCAAGCCATTAAGGTAATAAACTTGCCCCGAAGGAGTGGTCACCTTATCCGTGAAAAGGTAGTCCTGACTGGCAGCTCTCGCATAGTTCAACTTGAAAGTAAGGAACTGGTTACTCTTCAAGTCGAAACGAGTGTCGACCCTAGCCACCAGCGCATTATCCACGACGAGAGTGTGATACATTCCGGCGAAAGGCACCTGTCCCTGGAAGTCGTAGTCTGGGTGCGTGCCACCTATCTTCTGACGATAGACAGGATAGAATCCCAGAGCCATATCCTCGCCATAGTTCGACGGAAACTCCTCCTCGGACCACTTGCACTGCTTGTCGAAATTAAGCGCAGTGTGAATCTGCGGTATTAAGGCCCACCTGTCATTAAGCGTAAATACCTGCTTATAAGACAGATTCACCACCGTGAAAGGACGGAAGTCCGTGCTCTTGTCCCGGAAGTGCCACAGGTTCTGTCCTATGCGAATAGATGCATTTATACCCTTGTTAGCGAAATAGATATCGTCCATATTATCGTAGTAGCCCTCTGCGATAAGTCCAAAGGTACGCATAGGTCTCATCTTCGAATCTATGGAAGTCTCCCAGTAAGACGACATCGCTCGAAGGAAACTCATCCTCTCGTACTTCGTACCCAGACGGAAGTGCAGGTTCCTAAGCATATACTCCGAGAAGAAAAGCTGGAAACGCTGGTCCACGTAGCGATAATTGTCGGTGAGCAAGCCGTCCGTATACAAATCCGTCTCCCTTCTGCACACATCGTAAGATAAACTCAAACGAGGCATAACCTTAGGCAGAAGCGAAATAGTAACGTTAGCCGAAGGATTATAAGCCACCTTGGCGGCAAACTCTCCCTGCAGGCCATACAATATCCTTTCATTAAATCCCATACGAAATACGTACTGCACCGCATCGTGCGAATCCACTCTCAATCCCATATCCAAAGAGTGAGGTTTTTCAGGTGTCAGGTGAAATTCCACCATATAACCGTCTTCGTTCGGGTCCTTCTCCACTACATAAAGCACTACAGAATAGGCTTTCGTGCCATAGAATACTGACACTGCTTCGTCGAGCCTCTCGAGAGTCACATCCTCGTCCACTACCAATCCGCTCTGCTTTATGAGCCTCTCCTTGTCACCATCGCTAATTCCGGGCATGGTGATTTGGGTCAGACGAAACTTACTTCCCACTATAGGCTGCACGCGCGGAGCCTTATACTGCTGCTTCGTGGGGCCATAGGCTGCCAGAAAATCGTGAATGTCCTGCAATTCACCAGCGTGTTTCTTAGCCTCATCGTAACCCATCTGAATCACCTGCTCTATATTCTTCTTACTGAAATCCAGCGAAGTATGACCTGTCATATCAGGGTAGATGAGCACATCGCAAAGCGACTTGTTCGATTCGAGATTACTCGTAGTGAAAATCTTCGTAAACTGATCTATCTGTACCATCAGCGAGCGCAGTTTCTCAGGATCCTTCTCCTTTTCTATGGCCAAGTTCACGCCGATGATAATATCGGCGCCCATCTGCTTGGCTATGTCCGTAGGAAAATTATCCTTAATGCCTCCGTCGACCAGCACCTGGGTGCCGTTATAGACAGGAGCGAATACTCCGGGAATGGCCATGCTCGCGCGAATGGCTAAAGGCAGGATACCACTGCGATGTATATTGGCCGTACCATCCACGATGTTCGTAGACACGCAGGCAAATGGTATCGGCAAATCATTGAAGTCGATAGGGTCGGTATAGCCCACGCAGAGGTTATAGAAGAGGTTCAAGATGTTATTACCACTAATCAATCCACTCGGCATAACACTGGTTATCAAGTCCTTCGCCAGACCCTTATCCTTTTTCAACTGGTTCAATTCGTCGTTCAGGAACTCCTTGGTTCCGAACGGCAGGGTCACCGAATAACGGTCATAGTCGGACTTGGCCCTGTAAGACAGTTCGTTTCTCTCGACTCCGTCTCCCATATAATATGGCCAATCCATCGCCGAGATTATCTCTATCATCTGCTCGTCGCTGTAGCCAAGCGAGTACATACATCCCACGATGGAACCCATACTGGTACCCACCACCATATCGATAGGAATGCCCACCTCGCGAAGGTAGCGAATCACACCTACGTGGGAAACGCCTTTCGCGCCACCTCCGGAAAGCACCAGTGCCACTTTAGGACGCTGGACAGCCTCGGAAGCAGAAGCCACCGGGGTCGCATAGGAATTGGCTATTACAAAAAGGGGCAAAATAGCCCGAAAAATATTCGATAAGCGCATAGTCGGAATTTTTTCATAAATATAGAAAAATTTCCGAAGAAAACGCTAAAACGAATAGGTAAGCGAGACGCTGCTTGGACTTATGAATACTTTAAGATTATCGGTAGTTATGCGTCCCAGATGTGCACTGACCACGCCAAGCGCAGCTCCACTGGCGACATCCCACCACCAGTGCCGCCTGTGTACGACGCGCATAGTCCCGACCACGACGGCATTGGCATAAAAGACGGCTCCCCAGCCCCAACCATATTCCATACGCACCATCTCGGCACCGGCAAACGTAGCTGCCGTATGTCCCGAAGGAAATGAATTATAGGCTGTTCCGTCGGGGCGCTTCTCCCTGATGGTCCATTTGAAAGGATAGGTCAGCGCCGTCTGATAAAGATAGGTCACAGTGGTGTTTACCAATCTGTCGGCAAATCCGTTTTCATGGCGTATGCCCACCAGTCCCGCACCAAGCATAAAGGCGGCGGGAGCGAATTGGCAATAAGTCTCGAAATGCGCCCACTCGTTCACGCGAGAATATGCCCTACAGCACATCGAAAGGCACAAAAACACTAAAATCAACTTTTTAATCATAGAATGAATCCCCTGACAGGGCCTCGAAGAGCGGTGCCTTCAAATCCTTTTCGGAGCGCACCATATCTTCCTCTTTTATATGCCAATCAATCCCTAGCGTCACATCCAGCGCATCGATGGAGCCGGCCGACTCGGGGGCATAGAAATTATCACATTTATACTGAAACAAAGCATCAGGAGAAAGCACGCTGAAGCCGTGCGCAAGCCCGCGAGGAATGAATAGCTGCCAGTGATTTTCACCGGACAGCTCGACCCCCATCCACTTGCCGAAAGTAGGGCTTCCCTTTCGCAAATCCACAAACACATCCCAGATACGCCCCCTTACGGCCCTGACTAGCTTCGCCTGAGCCCATTCTCCCTTCTGGAAATGCAGTCCGCGAACCACCCCGTAGGTCGAGAAACTCTCGTTATCCTGAACGAAACGGACATCACCCACCGCCGATTCGAACTCCCGCGCATTATACGACTCGAAAAAGTAGCCGCGCGAATCTCCGAACACGGAAGGCTCAACAATACACACTCCCGGAATATCTGTTTTTATAACTTTCATAGACTTTTCATACATTTTTCCAAGGAATCGCGCCAGTAAGGTATCTCCACGCCGAAAGTAGACTTGAACAAGGACTTGTCCAGCACGGAATAGGACGGACGGCGAGCCTTCGTAGGATATTCTTCTCCCAGAACCGGCTGCACTGATACATCGCTCCCGCTAATCCGACACACTGCCTCGGCGAAGTCATACCAGCTCGCAACTCCCTCGTTAGAATAGTGATACAGCCCCTTCCTGCCGAGAAGACCGGCGTCGATTATGTGCATAATGGCATCGGCCAAATCGCCCGCGAACGTCGGCGTACCCACGGAATCGAACACCACCTTAGGAGACTTGCCCTGCTGCACGATATTTAGAATCGTCTTCATAAAATTCTTACCATGAGGCGAATACATCCAGGCCGTACGGATTATGATGTATTCGCAGCCGGACTTTATCACCTCGCTCTCCCCGGCCAATTTCGTAGCGCCATAGGCGTTACACGGCTGAGGTTCATCCACTTCCCTATAAGGAATGGAATGATTCCACCCATCGAAGACATAGTCCGTGGATATGTGAATCAGTCGCGCTCCCCTCTCGCGAGAGACTTCCGCCAGAAATCGCGGAGC
>OIWT01001753.1_pt1 | contig 24559 bp, 40 predicted proteins | sample 1587701 | NCBI WGS metagenome assembly OIWT01 (sample SAMEA3888904, study PRJEB22519) | human gut metagenome | biome: human gut; feature: human-associated habitat; material: faeces | place: Denmark | collected 2009
CACGGCGCAGGAACTAATAGGATGAGTCTGGAGGGAATACAGCGCCTACCTCATCAAGCTCGGCGTAGAACACTCCATCGGCCACGCACTGGTGCTTCTTGCTCATCTTTTCAGCAGGCATGATTGAAAGGTTAATAATCAAAGATTTCTGGTGTGGAATGGTGAATCGGAAAGCACAGTGGTTCGCTCTTATCAAGCCGTGTCGATGACGGAACGGTTGGGAGGAGTGATTTGGTCGTTTTTGAGTGTTGTGAAAGGGAGGAATGTGGAAATGAAGAGTGGAGAGGCGTATGCCCTGTAGTGGTGCTTTTGAGGTGTTTCTGTAGTGGCCTTGGTTATGTTGAAGCGGTGTGAGGATTTGCAACAAGCACGTCAAAAGTGAAATGAATATTGGGTGAAAGGATGTAGTAGTCATTCGTGTTCGCATTCACTGTAATTCTCCCGTATTTGGTGTAACAAAAAGGACGAAACTTAGAATCTGTTGAGAATACGCTTAATGTCATTCATGAGGGATTCAATCTCGTTCGCCTTTTCAGCAAAACTCGCGCCTACCGCTCCAGTGAATCCACTTACAAAGCTGTTCAATGCAGTATCAAACAGGCCGTTCAGACCGGACATCAATCCGTTTCCAACGGCCCATCCTTGATTTGCAGTCAATTCCTTATCCAAACCGCGGAGCAGCTCATTGAGATATGCCTTGCATACACTGATTCCAGTAGCCACATCGTGCTCATTGACATCAAAGTCATCCCATTCTCTGAGGGCCCTCGTGATCATGCGTCTAGCATCATCCGATGTCCACGAAATATCGCCAATCCTTCTGGTGATCACATTGGTCTCACCAATCAAAAGCTTGTAATAGGTTGTCAGATCGAGCATACTTTGAGTCTCAGAAAAGAAATTATGAAATAGAAGATCGGAGAAGCGAGTTTACCATTACTTATGTAAACACTGCTAAGGATAGGGACCCAGGCAACCATATTCTGTAATAGGGACATCAGTTATTCTTCTTGGCTCGTCCAATTCCTAGGATTCATTCCTACTTCAATGATTTTTCAATCGATGATTAGGGACAAGACACTTTCTTTTGATTTAGGCTCTCAATCAGGAGCATCTTCCAACGGAAGCGCCAACTGTTCTTTCGATGTTCTATCGTCTTCTTTTGGTCTACCCATTCGGTAGGAGCGATAAAAGTCAAGGGAGTTTACGAGGGGATTCAGCCCGGCTAGCCACCCCCTTCACCATTCTCTTGTACTACCAACAAACAATTTGCAATACTACGCTAGAAACCATCACATTTCCGGTTTCACTGGATCATCTCCTTGATCCCGTTTCCTTTCTTCCCCATACCTTTGAACAGGCATTTCTGCACCATTCTCTTCCCTTAGCGAAGCAGAATCAGTCATCACCTCCTTCTCCTCCACACTCTTCATTTGCACCTACGCATCACGGAAGCACCGAAAACAAACATCGTTTAAAAGCACTTGGGATGGATGATCCTCACTCACTAGACTATTCATCGTTGAGCGCATTCTAATCATCATCGAGAGGGAAAGAGATTTTGCTTCAATTGTGACTTCCTCCTCCTTTCCTCCAGTGTGTGGATTTGCTTCACCATATCCTTTCGGAGATAGAGATTGAACAGCGTGAAACTGAAGAGCGTGACTGTTTTCCCCAAATCGTCTAAAGCGGTCATTCTCCTCCATTCCTTGCTACCGTGCTCCGTCAGCTTCGGGTACTGCTTGGTGCCTTTCTTCTTCGTTCCTGGCATACGGACGGAGGGCTGGAAGAAAGAGAGTAGCAACAAACAAGACTAGTTAAGCACGATTGTCCTCACTGTCGTACTGCTGGTTCAGCTCATCGATGACATCAAAGCAGTGGTCTACGAACAACCCATACACATGGCGTGCCATATCCTTAATCGACACGTTGATCGTCTTCTCGCACTCGCGCAACGCCGGATACATGATCCTGGCCACCGCGGTCACATTCTCCTTGTCCCGCATCACGATCGTATCAAAGTCCGTGCCCCGCCATAAACTCAACGCCCGCTCCGCCACCTGGAAATTGGGGGACTTCACACACTTCGCGATGCGCCGGAAGAGCGCATCGCGGAAGGGGCGTATCTCCTGCGGCTGCAGCTGCTGCAGAATATCGTCGATCTCGTTGATGAAGCAAATCTCCTTGCCGCTGTTGCCCGTGGGCCAGTACCGCAGAATGCCCTTGATGATCTGTGAGTGAGGAGACGACAATGACAGTACGGGCGTACTGAGAGAGTGGTCCTTGGTAACATAGAGGGACATGCAGTAAGCGAGCTGCGTGCTGTACTGCTCGTAGGATGTCATCTTATGTAGCGGGATGAGAGACTTCTGGAGCGTTTGCAGGTGCTCGGGACGGATCGGTACGGTGAAGCCGTTGATGATGGACGCGAGGATTTCGAGCAGCTCCGAGATGCCGCGGTGCACGTGCGTCTCGTACAGGAACTGGTAGAAGGTGTGGTTGATGATCTTGCGGATGAGCGCACGCCGGTTGGTGAAGCAGCCGTAGATGCGGTGGGTGACGGTCTTCAGATACTCGCGCTCGCGCGGGTCCACCGAGTCGAACAGCGAGATGAGGCGAATCAGGAAGGAGGGCGTGATGCTGTGCTTTCGCGTGGTGGAGTCGATTTGCTTGGACAGCACCTGCTTCTCACATACCGCCACCACGCTCACAATCTCCAGCAGGATCTCATACAGCACCGACAGATGCTCCCACTCCGGGTCGCACAGCGCGCAGTTGTCGTCCTCCGTCATGTTCTCGAACGCCAGCTACGCATCACATCACCTCACCTCACCCACGTCCGCCTCGCGCGGCTGCGGTCGGTACAGCCCCAACTCCAGCATCATCATCATCTCCTGGAAGGAGGAAAGGTTGTTCAGCAGCGTGCTGGGAGTGAGGAGGAGGAGACGAACTCACGGCTGCTTGCGCACGGTGTCCAGCACGTCGGCGAGGGCGTCGCGTTTGACGTTCCGACGTGCCTGCTCGTCGGGTTTCAGGAAATCGAAGTGCAGCGCGCAGATGCGGAGTTTCTTCCAGAGGAGGGCACGGCGGTAGGGGTAGCTGACGTCTGTGAGTGAGAGAGCGGAGGAGGAGGAACCGTTGATCTTGGGAAGAGGAGTGAGAACGCGATTATGCTCATCACTGCCATCGTAGAAAGTCTCCCCTGTATATGAGAATGGGGGAGAGCACGGACGGAGGAACTCGAAGGGAAGGGTGCAGCGGCAAAGGATGCTCACCCACTCCGTAATGTCCTCGACGCTGTCCACGTAGAAGCAAAGACGCTGCTTGTTGGGGTGTGTCACAATCTCTTCTTCCGACAAAGGAGTGATCTCGGAGATACCTGGCTACGCGTAACAGAGGGGATGAAAGAAGGGACAACGACGATCATCTCAATTCCCGTCTTATCGAGAAGCTTCGTGTCCATGAGACGCACATGACCTCCCTACTCCCTAAAACAGCATCCATGAGGGAACAAGAATCGAAAACGAGCTGGAGAAGGATCCGTCTCTCTGTGTATTCTCGTATGTGAAGGTGTTTTCCTTTACATGCTGATGATCATTCTCCCTTCTCCGGAACTCACGCAGTAGAACATTTTCAAATTCTTCTTCTCCACCTGATGTAGATAAAGAAACCCGTCCTTTTCGCAGATTGCGGACGGAGGCAGTTTGTTGGTTGAGGCCATTTCGGGTGTAGGTGTGCCGTAGACTAGATATTAAGCGATCCAGCGATGCAAGAACAAAGGTAAAACACGAAACCCGAACAAACGCGCGGCTAGAGGGATTCTGTGAGAATAACAACGCAGCAGCGTGATCTGACCCAATTCGGACCGATTTTGGAGGGGGTGCGAACAAGAAGTGCAAATTGGGGGATGCCCCATCATGAATGGAACAGGAACACAAATCGAGAAGGCAGTGTGGAATGGAAAGTGGCAAGGAATGCGATCCATGTACGTTTTGCCTAGTATTAGCCTCATGCGGCGTAGTTCGGGCTCTGAGAGAGTTGGGTATTTTCTTCGATGAGGATGGAAGGCTGCGCTATGTGAAGAATAATGAACGCATTTCGATGAGCAATCTCACGGTCGATCCGTTGCGCACCGTAACGGCGATTACGCAATATGTATGTGCATAACGATACGGGGTTATGCTGCAGGTACAAATGAAAATGAAGATGAACTACAGTTTCGAGGAGATCATGATTCCACTCAGTATCGATTGCAGCGACTGTGTTCGCAGCAGTATATTTGGAACCAAGGGTGTGTTTCCGTGCGTTTTCTGACGAGTAGGTTGTCTCGTGTCGGAAACGCTCCTCGTTGTCATTCCCTCCTCCGGGACCTATCCCGGAATTTGGAGTCGTAGTCTTTGCGTCGACGAGGGATTGCTGAAGGGATCGATGCTCCCCTTTTTCCACCAGGCGATGGAGGCGAATATGGGAATCATTGTGTTGAATCCGAACGTGAACAGCTTTCAGAAGAGCGACAAGGAGGGCAATGCCTATCGCACTCCCATTCCCTTCAACGAGACTCCTGAGAAGCACGTACTCTATGTGTATGACCGGATCATCTCGCGCACCACTGCCCGCAACATTGTGATGATTGGTTATGGAAATGGCGGCATTCTCGCGAAGTCGCTCCTTCAGCTGCGGGAAGAGAGTCTGTTGGCAAAGCTGCGTTGCATCGCATTTACAGAGTCTCTCCATACGCTGAACAATGATCTCAATTTCGGCTTGGTGGTCGCCGACTCGCAAAGCACCCGTGACTTCCTTGAAAACCACACCATCAACTGGATTGCGAGCGATCTCAAGATTGGCACGCGCAATTACGTGATTCCAAAAGCAGGGGGTATTATGGGTAGCAGCAGGAAGAGCGTTGTGGGTGTCTGTGTGTGAGTGGCGTTTCATCGGCGTGTAACCCCGCTTTGGTGAACACGACCATGTCTGACCGAATCTTTGAGTTTTTCCGGCGTTCGTGTGAGGAGCCGGAGCTGACAGCGGAGAAGTTTTGGTTGGAGCGAATGGTGGAGAAGGAGATGGTGGAGGAGAGAACGAGCGAAGATGAGAAGACGAATGACGAGGTGCTGGTGACCAACCGGCCGCTGTCGAGTCGGTGGATTCCGGATAGCATGGTGGGTGATTGTGATTGTTGGGATGTGATTGTTGTGATTTGATTGTTGGGATGTGATTGTTGTGATTGTGATTGTTGTGATTGTTGTGATGTGATTGTTGGGATGTGATGTGACGAGTGAGGTGAGGTGAAAACAGTGATGAATGTGATGTGAAAACAGTGATGAACGCAAACACTCACACTTCCAGATCGACGAGTGCCAAATCTGCCTCATCCACTTTTCCTTCCTCGTCCGCAAGCACCACTGCCGCTGCTGCGGCCGCGTGGTCTGCGGCATGTGCAGCAAATACCGCATGACCTTCCGCCTCAGCGACAAGCCCTACCGTGTGTGGTGCTCCTGCTACTACGAGTACAAGAAGGATGGTACACTTTCTTCTCTTCTTCATGATTCAGTTCCCACTCCCCATGCTATTGAGGAGGGGGGCAGCGCAACAATTTCAATGGACGACCTCCAACTGCTCCGCGTGATCGGCCGCGGCTCTTTCGGCAAGGTCCTTCTGGTGCGCAACAAGAACGACAAACGCGTGTACGCTCTGAAGATCCTCCAGAAGTCGCAGATCGTGGCGCGCAACCAAATCGAGCACACGAAGAGCGAGCGGGAGATTCTGGAGAAGATGGATTCCCCGTTCCTGTGCGGGCTGGCGTTTGCATTCCAGACGGAAGACAAGTTGTTTATGGGAATGCCGTTCTTGGCGGGTGGTCCGTTGTTTTACCACTTGCAAAAGGTGAGGAAGAGAAGAGGGAGTCAGAAATAGAACATTCGATTCTCCGAAGAGCGCGCACGGTTTTATTGTGCGGAAGTGGTGCTGGGCATCGGCTATCTGCACAAGCACGACATTCTGTATCGGTGGGTTCATACACTTCTTCTCACAGCAGAGATCTCAAGCCGGAGAACATTCTGCTGGACAAGGAGGGTCACATCGTCATCACCGACTTCGGACTCTCCAAGGAGTACGTGTCGCCCAACACCAAGGCGCGGACCATCTGCGGTGCATGTGGCTGAGCGGTGTGAGGGGTAGGCACGCCCGAGTACGTGGCGCCGGAGATGCTGGCGGGCGAGCCGTACAACCGCGCGGTGGACTGGTGGTCGGTGGGCACGCTGCTCTACGAGATGATCGGCGGCGTGGTTGTCGTGGGTGTGACGCTTGACGTGTAGCCGCCCTTCTACGACAAGAACCGGAAGGTGATGTTTTGTAAGGTGATGAGTGCCAAACTGCGGTTCACAGTGCAATCAGAGATGCGAGTTAAGTCTAGTCGTACTTCTCGTTGCAGGCCTGCAATCTCATTTCGCTCCTTCTCGAGCGCAACCCCGCGGCGCGGCTCGGCGCGGGACCCACCGACGCGGAGGAGGTCGCGGTGCGGAGGGCTGCTGAGGCGTAGGTGAAGGCGCATCCCTTCTTCGCCAGCGTGGACTGGAAGGCGATGGAGGAGAAGAAGGTGCCGCCGCCCTGGCGCCCGAGCCTCAGCGGCGACACGGACACGAGCTACTTCAGCCACAAGTACACCTATACAGAGATGGAGCCCGCGGCGCCGAGCGTAGGGGCGGAATGAGCGTGTGAGCGTAGTCGCCTGTGAAGAACCTGCCGACCTTTCCGCATTTTTCGTTCCAGAGTCGCGACAAATAGCGCCTGTTTGTAACAAACACTCGAGTGCTCCTTGCAGATTCCGTAGTACATGTCTAGGATCTCCTTCGTCTGCTTCACGTCGTGCACGCGCACCATCTGCGCGCCCTTCTCCGCACTGAGCCTACGCCTCACGTCTCCACGCCGCGCCCACAAGGTCACCGCGGCAGTGCCCATCACGCGGTCTGCAGCGTTCTTCACGCCCGTCACCTCGCCAATGAAGCGCTTGCGCGAGGCAGCAATCTACTCATCACTCCTCCATTGCTGCCAAACCAAAAGAGGCATGTTCTTCGTAATGCCATTAAAACGACCGATTTCATTCACCAGCGCGCAATTCTGCTGGGTGTTCTTCGCAAAGCCCAGACCCGGGTCCACGATGATGTTCCACCGTGGGATGCCCATTCGCAGCGCCACTTCCGTGCGGTCCAGACAATACTCCGCCACCTCCTTCACCACGTCGCGGTACACTGCCTGCTTGTCCATCGTCACCGCGTTGCCGCGCTTGTGCATCAGGATCACCGGCACTCCCGTCTCCGCCAGCAGCGGCAGCATCGCCGGGTCGTCCTCGCCCGCCGAGATGTCGTTCACAATCGACGCGCCGGCTTCGATCGCCTGCCGCGCCACCTTCGAGTGGTAAGTGTCCACCGAGATGGGGACGGCAATGCCAGCCTCGCGCAGGCGGCGGATCACTGGGATCACGCGACGCGCCTCCTCCTCCTCTGTGACGGCCGCGGCGCCGGGGCGCGTGCTCTCACCTCCGATGTCGATGATGTCAGCACCGTCGGCGATCATCTGCTTGGCGTGCTCCGTGGCCTGCTCGACACTGGCGTTCCACTTCCCGCCGTCGCTGAAGCTGTCGGGAGTCACGTTCAGGATGCCCATGATCAGCATGCGATCCTGAAGATTCAGCATGCCGCCGTCGGGCAGGGGGAAGATCCGCACGCAATCATCGGAATTCACAGATGCAAGCATATCCTTGATTGTCTTTCCCGTGAGCGGATGGATGAAATCTACCGCTCACTCGCAACCGCCACGGCAACCCGGAGCAATGTCGCACAGGGGCTTCAGCACGAAGCCGCGCTCCTGGAGGCGCTCGTGCGGAATCACCAGATTGTCCAGCCCCTCCACCTTGTCGATGTGGACGACGTCATTGCCGTAGAACAGGATGTCCAGGTCGATGACGCGAGGCCCCATGCTAAAAGTGACAATTCCCCATCTCCCCCACCGGTACGTTTTCACGCGACCCATGTCTTTCTCAATCTTCTTGCACGCAAGGAGAAAATCGGTGGGTGAGAGGTCCGTTTCCACGCGGCACACCGCATTGAGGAAGCGGTTCTGGTCCGTCTCGTACATCGCCTTCGTATCGTAGAGGAAGGAGCTGTCGAGGACCGTGGCGATCGATCCCAACTTCTTCAAGGCAGTGAAGAGATGCTTCTGGCGGTTTCCTTTCTCTCATCGAATACGCGAGCCCATTACCCAAGTTACTACCCAACGCAACGAACACCTTCATTCTCGCTTTTGACCAATATGGCTGGTTCTCTGTTTTCCGCAAAAATCGTCTCGATTTTCACACTATTTCAGGAGGAAGAGGGGAAATGATGACATGGATCGAGTGGTTCTGCTCGCTAGACGGAAACAAGGGCGTGTGCATCGTTCCGCAGGACTTCATCTGTATGTCGTTCCCTCTCGCTGTTACCGTTTCTAGGTGACCAGTTCAACTTGACGGGGCTTCGCAAAACCATCGACAACTACGAGGACGCGTTCGATGTGCTGACTGGCCGGATTCAGAGTTGGAGTGACGAGGAAGCGTGAACGCGTAGACGATAAGAAGATTGACAAAATCGCAGAGTCGGCCATCGAGTTGTACTCTATTCTGCATCAGCGCTTTGTCGCCTCCGATGAGGGCCTCGAGTGCGTTGTAGTCCCATCGTAAGTGGATTGATGAACAGAAAAGCAAGTACGACGATCATGTGTACGGCGTGTGTCCGCGCTACTACTGCAACGAATGTCCTCTCCTTCCCGTTATTCCTGTGATGTGTAATTACGAGTAGGTTGGATTGTCGAATGAGCCTGGGTGAGCGTTCTCTTCCCTTCTTAGGAAAAGACGACACATCGTGAAGTACTACTGCCCGTGCTGCAAGGACATCTACGTCCCCTCCGACAAGAGAGAGTCCAGTTTCCCTCCTCTCCTTCCCTCATCCAAAGCGCTGGATGGCTGCTTCTTTGGCCCGTCGTTCCCGATGGAGTTTCTGATCCACTATCCGGAGTGCGTGCCTCGCGAGCCGATTCGCGTGTACGAGCCAAAGCTGTACGGATTCTCCATCCACGAGGAGAGCAAGGCGTTCCGCCAAGGCCGCTTTGACGATACTGTGCGGGAACGTGAGCACTCTGAGGGCTAGGTCACAAAGCAGCGGAAACGAGTGGAGGAGAGCGACGACGATGTATAGTATTCTAGTTTCCCGTTTTGTTGCAAACAGTATTGACCCGATGGGCGCTCAAACCACTGGAAAGTGGTGCCAATCCAATGGAATGACCTGTAGAAAGAAACACGCGAAGCGGAGCGTGAAGGTCGTGCCGTTTGCTGATGCGTTTGATTGGGAGACGGCGGCAAAGAAGTTGCACTCTATGCTCTCTTCGATGCAGAGCGCTGGAGCCATTCAGCCAAAATCGCCCCAGTTCCGGAACTTGGTTACGCTGTGTTTGTTCTCCTTCATCCCTTGTCCCCTTAGATGAGACGGTCTTGAAACCGAGTTGGATGTTCCAGTCCTCCCTGCTTGTGGATGCCATGCTGAACATATCCCTTTTGCTGTTGTGAGCATCCTTTACAGCGTACTCTGTGTCCTATTTGTTCGAGGCGGTTGGACAGTGCATTGTGATGAGCCTGCCCTCTTCTTCCGATGAGAAGCTGCTCTATCTCTCCAACATGGAATACCGAAACGACTGGAGTGGCAATTTCACCCAGGAGCAGAAGCAGATGGCAAGTGCGCTGTCTCGGTTTGCCGTACTGTTTTTATAGCTTGATGATGTGTAGAGTGCTCAGAACACATCCATGGTGGTGGAAACGCTCTCACAGAGCGCGTGGTTCGCCGATGGCCCCTTCATTCACATCATGAACGACCCGGAGGCACTCCTGCTGTCGTCACCTTACACCTAGTCCATTATCCGGTTCCGTTGCAGCCATATTCCATATCTCTACCAACTGCTCACATCATCACATCGTCGTGGCATTCTTCTTCTCCAGCCCTTCTCCTCTCCTCTTCTTCCCACCTCTCTTCGCTCTCCCGAACAGCAACAAGCCACGGCCACACCCCCGTCGACTCGTTCCGAGTACGAGAAGCTCAACGCACCCATTGCCAAAAACCAGACGGTTTCTGTCAACTCCATCGTGAAACTCTCCTTCCCTCCGTTCCGCTCCATCCTCCCTCTCTGCAGCTTCGTCACGCGGGACGGTTTCACCGACATTCCCATTCCTTCCATCGTGGATTGGATCGTTGCCTCGCGCACTCCCATTCCCGAGTACCCCGAGTACTCCAGCAGTCTTTTGGAGCCGCTGACACAAATCGACCCGAATTCTGGAATGGTCGATTTCGCCTGCCGCGCCAACCGGCTGTTCCTGCGCGCCACGTGCATGAAGCAGAGCGGCGTGTACGCGTTCGTGCAGTCGCTGTCGCGCATGGACGTGGCCCAGCGGGATCGCTTCGATGTGAGGGTTGTGAAACCGAAGGGTGTGTTGGAGGTGGTGACAGCTGCGAAGGAGGGTGATGTGATGACACCCACAAAGGAGAGTGAGGTGATGACAGCTGTGAAGGAGGGTGATGTGATGACACCCACAAAGGAGAGTGAGACGCTGGACTGCGTGTGCGACAACAAGTGCGGAAGGTACTACGTGAGCGAGAGGTGAGTGCAAGAAGGCTGACTCACGCCCAGCAGGCCCTTCGATTTCGTCAACCTCTTCTCCTCCCTGCTAGCCTGTCGTTTTGCCCTGTTTGTTCACGGCGCGGCCATCATCTCTAGCGTCCTCCCGGACACGCCCGAGATGGTGTTCCTGAGCCTCTATCTCGCCACCGGCACGGTCGTGCTGTTGGCGGACTCTTCCAACCGCTACTGGTGGAGTCCCTTCCTCCAGGCGAACGTTCACTACATACCCGTGAAGGCACGAGTGGTTGAACGGGTTTAATCATAGAGCGATCTCTCGGATGTGAGTGCGCAATTCGATGCGTGCTGTGCCAACCCTGCGTTCTGCCAGCGCGTGGCGGAGAAGGGAAGGGAGATGTGCGAGTGAGGGGTGCTGGTGAAGCGTAGCGGACTACAGCTCTTTAACACGCAAACCATCCTGGCCTACATGGAGGATGTGCTGACCGTCTGCTCGCAGCTGCCCGTGTATTCGCAAATGAGCAGCATCTACAGCGATCCTTCTGCCACAAGCTTCGACTCCCCGGACCTCGACTACTACAAGCTTCAGTTCCTCAACCACTACCGCTTCTCGAGCATCAAGCGGTTGGAGCCCTGCGACTGCTCCGTTTGCACCGTACACTCGTGACGGGCTCTGCTCATGCCATAGAAACTCAAAGCAAAGCGAGTCGATTGAACGAAAAATCGGCCCTCTTTTTGGCATAGATATGTGTTTCATTAAACAGTGTTTGTTGAAGCCTTCCCTCCCATGGATAGAATGCTATCCCCAATAGTGACAACTATCTTGTCCTATATTGTGGTTATCGTAACTCCTGTGTTGTCTTGTCACGATGAGATCGTATCCTATGTGTCCTACCGCATCTCGAACTACTACATTCGCAAGGGAAAGGGCAGCGCATGGGTTCTCGTGAATGCCACCTTTTCTTCCACACTCTGCTTCTCTATTCTCTCCACGTATGTGAACGACATTTACGCGTTCGCTTTTTGTCAACAGTATGATGAACAGACTAGTCTATCAAGGCGATTACGAAGTGATCAAGAAAACCATGTCGATCATGCTTCTGCTGACCCTCCTCCATGCGTTCATCGTGTTTCCCTTCATCGCGGTTGCCCCTCTCCCTTCCCGTCATGACTAGCTCCTGGATTACGATAAGAGCGGTGACGTCATCTTCACCTCTGTTTCTCCAGTATTATGCAGTGATTTCTAGTTCAAGAATCGTTACTCCCTGCTCTTTTCGATTGAGTTCTTCATGGTGTTCCTGATGCTCCTCGGCTTGATTACTGACGTGCAACTGCTTTCCTGTCCTTAGGACTAGCTCCTGTTGGGTCATTCCGCCGATCCTGTGTATGTGCTGCTGCGTCAGAGTGCTTCCGACAAGTTCCCTTACGTCACTTACCTTTTGGGCATTGCTATGATCCTCTACTCATGCGTAGGGTTTGGATTCCTGATCGGCATCCCCACCTTCCTCGTGTACTTCTCTGTGGGCATGGTGGCGATTCCCATCGCGGACATTCTGAACTACCGGAGAGCCAGGAAGAACAAGGAAGCCAGCGTGTTTGACTATTCGGGACCCGTCGTGGAATATGTCGCCGTTGTTCCCATTGTCGTGCTTCACACCTAGGAAGAAGAGAGCGCCGAATCCGAGCCAGAGCAGTACATTTCGACCCTCAAGCAGACCGTCTTTCTATCGGCTTGACACCTAGCGAAGCGGGCGTGAATGGCAACAGCATTGCTTTGTTGCAGCAGAGCCGGAGTCGCAGCGTGCCCAAAGCGACGAAGCAGACCGTCGTAATCAAGAGCCACTACAACGAGGGCTGGGTCTCCATGGTTTGGGCTTCCCCCCATTTTTCACCCCTAGGTGTTTGAATCCCATCCCAAAGTTCATATCCTTGTTTGCTTCGCAGGGCCGCTTAACTCCACGCCTCGCTCTCAGCTGCGTCACACTCTGCTTCGCGCTGTTTATCTTCTCCTGTCTGATTTCCGGCTTTCTCCGCAGAGTGGGCGTTTCATCGGCGTTTCATCGTAGCTTACCGACGGCGAATGGAACTACGGTTTCCTGGATCTGCTCTCCGAAACAGAAGATACCTTGCTGGACACGGTACGCTCCTTTTCCTGTTTTCAGGTAGATTTTGTTCGCGTTGGACGAGTACCACCTGGACGTCATCTTCTTCGCCATCCTTGTCATCTTCGTCGCCTGGACCTGCATGCAGGGACAGATCGTGGCGGGCGTTCGGTTGTTCCTTGGCGAGATATCCTTAGGATTCCTTAGGAGGGGTAGATATACCCTTAACGGCAGCCATTGTGGCTGAAGTATTTGAACACGTCCGCCACTACGATGCTCGTGTTCCTTTTTAACAACGTCACGTCCACATTCATCATCCTTTCCATGATCACGATGATGGCTCCCCACGTATCGCATTTCTCCACTCTCTATCATAGTACACGATGTTTGGGACACAGCACACCACGGTCGACTCGCAATTCGCCGATTGTACTCTCACCAACGCGTTCGACCACGCCGTGGACTGCCAGCTCTCGGCCGTGTCTTCCTTCTTCATCACGCTCGATTCGCAGACGATTGTGTTTGGGTGGATTGAAATGCTGATTCCCTGCGTGTTGGTCGTTATCGTCCTCGTGGTCGTGCTGTGGCCATTCATTTCACAGCACCTGTCGTCCCACATCCCGTATTCTGTGTACAACTTCTTTGAAACGATGAACTGGATGCAGTTCGGAAAAGGAGTGGATCAGTCGTTGTTGAGTCATCAGAACGAGTATTAGTGCTCATCGCCTGTTTGTTTCTACATACACCCATGCTTGCTACTTGCTCGTGGAGAATACACATCCGGAACACAAAACACTGTTTCAATCATTTGGCCGCGGTTATCTCTGAGAATCATTGGGGGTGTTTCTTACTGGGTATTGTGTGTAAACACTCTGAATGACGCATTATTTCCTAAATGGAAGGATGGAAAAGGAAAAGACTCATGTGAAGACACAGATCCTGAAGAAGACGCGGTTCAAGTGCCGTATGTGCTTCCGGATCCTGGATGATTGTCTGTTTGTCGACGAGCAAACGAAGCTGCTGACCCCGTTCTGTAAGTTTTGCCGTGTTTCCTTAAGGGATCAAGGTAGTTGTGCTCGTCTTGTATTACTCATAGCAGCGTTGTCCGAGCCCGTAACGCCAACTCTCAATTCCACTACCCGTTCGAAAGAAGAGGGCGGTGCCGATTCACTTGAATCGGCAGCCAGGCCCAATTCTTCGGTATACGCTTCCCATCAGAATAAGACATTGCACACCATCTCCAATCACACAACCCCTCATCCAAACGAGAGGGAGTCACGCCCTTCTGTCGTTCCTACGAGCAATTGGATTGTATCAAAGCAGCCGAACGGCAGTTGCGTGCGCGGAAAGCTCGTTTACCACAGGAGCTTTCCAGTTCATAGATAGATAGCTGAATTCTCTTTGTTCCCACAAACAGACGCAAATGTGCCTCTGGAAGCACCCGTCACAAATCACCTTGCTGTTGTCGTTCACGATCCCGCACACACTGCAGGTCCACCCCTTCACATGCACGGGCTGACTGTCCGCTCTCTCCATGCCGCCACTGCTGACAGGACTGACGGGGTGGCTGCAGGAGTCCCGCTTCCGCGCCTGGCGCATCTCCTGCATGCGCTTGCCGAAGTCGAAGAAGTCCTTCTGCATCACCGTCAGCGACGACGCGATGGACTCCAGCTCCTTCCGGTCCGAGCTGGTCACGCTCGTGCAGGAGGCGTAGATGCGGTCGATGGAGCTAATGTCCTCCACCAGCTCGCGCCGCTGCGCGTACTCCGCGTCCTTCTCCATCTCCTTCTCCGCCGCGTCGCACAGCTCGCACACGCTCCCGAACTGGCGGCGTAACTCCTCCAGCCCGCGCTCCGCCTCCTGCTTGCTGCGCTGCACCTGCGCCAGCAAGATGCCCTGCACCTCCTCCGCGCCGCCCAGTCGCTTCGCGTTCTGCACCACCAGCCGCACCTGCAGCTCGTCCGTCGCCATCTTCTCCACGCGACTCACCAGCCGGCTCGCGCGCGATTTCGCCTGCAGCAACGCGTCCTGCGCGCCGCTCAGACGCTTCTGCAGCTCCTTCAGCGCCGGCTGGTTCGCCGCGGCGAGGTCGCGGCCCACGGTCTGCAGGAGCGCGCGCTTCTGCTGCACGGAGGAGCAGGTCAGGTCCATCATGGACAGCTGGTTCTCGCACAGCGACAGCGTGGCCACCTGCGACTTGAGGAACTGAAGTGACGGCTGCATCCACTCCACCAGCCGGTTCAAGTACGCCTCCTCCACCTGCATGTCGGGGTACCTACCATTGAGGCGGCTCTGAACGCGCACATCGCCGCCGCTTGCTTCTCCTCTGCCAGCTCCTTCAGCACATCGGCGCGGAACTGCTCGATCATCGCCGTGCAGCTGGCGTTCATCTGCATCATGCGTGCCACGGTCTGCCGCAGCTGCGTCAGCTGCCCCGACGACAGCAGCACGTCGTAGTGGCTGATGCTGTCCGCCACGCGGGCTTGTCCGTCGCTCATCACGTTCAACTGAAGGTGATTTCACTTGGGTGTCCCCACCACCGACTCCACGTCGCGCGACGTGATCGCCGCGTTCATGTCGCCCAGCTCCTTCTTGCACTCCATCGCCGCCTGCTGGCAGCTCCGCGCCACCTCCTTCTGCAGCGACCGAATCACCAGCAGCGTCTGCGGTGACAGCAGCGCGTCAAACAACGGGCCGTTTTGGCGCACGAACGTGAAGGGCAGAGGAATGGGCGGTTCACATGACGCCACTGGGAGCAACGCCTTGTTGAAATCGACGGGTTTCTTGGAATGACAGAAATCGGGGACATTTACGGACAGACCCAGAAGCGCGGCAGTGTTTGTCAGTTCGGAGATTTTGGCGCGGAGAAGATCGACGCACTTCTTCCACGAAACGATGGCGTAGGAAGGGAAGGACGCGAGATTTGGCACGGAGTTCTAGTGGTGAGGCGATAACAAGCACTTACGCGAAGAATGGTAACTAAAGCAGGGAGCAATTGCAATTCCTCCTCCGACAGGGATTCCTGCTGGAGAAGGGACGACACCACCTTCTCGTAGCTGGACAACAAGCAGAAGGACTGCAGAAACTACTGGAAAGGAGAAGGCGTGGAATTACGTAGCAGTGGCTAATGAAGGAGGAGAGGCTCGCGTTCGCGGCATTCATGAAGGAAGCGCACTCACCGTATAGATCACTCTCTTTGTGGGAGTACTGCGCTGCCAGCAGCGTGTTGCCCGCCAATTGCGCTTCGCATGCGAGGTATTTGCAATAGCGTGCCTTGAAATACAATGTCACCTTGGGTTCAGAGAGATAAAAGGACTGTACGGCGTGAACGCCCTTGGGCGTCAGATCCCAGGTTTGGCCGCTTGCACCCAGGAGAGGAACGACAAATCCCTCCATATATAACAAAATCGAATAGGCCTTTCTTCCCATCGTGAGGATGGTGGTCATACTCATGTCCTTCGTCAGTTTCTAACCATTGACACTCTGCTTGATGCCGTACGTGTAGTGCATCCTCCGCAAGGAAGGAATAGGTCAGAGCCAGGTTCATGAGGATACTCGCTCGCTCCACGTTCAAGTCGGAAGACGACGTCGTCGACGTCCCGGTGATGTCCGTCCATGTGAGAATCCTGCCCAGCTATTCGTTAGGGGAAGAACGGAATGCAACGGCCGGGGATCCGCTGGGAAACGCGTAACAGAGCTGCTCCACGTACTCGTAGTATTCCAAATAGAGCTTGATATTGCTTTCCGTGCACGATTTCACGCTCAGAACGGCGGCTCGCAGCTGTGAGATGTCGTCTAGCGTTGCCGTGATGGATTGAAGCGATTCCTGCGCGTAACGCCTCGCTCGCTGTGCAATACATCTTTGCAAACAGTCTGGGCGTATAACTTCAATGGAAGGCTAATATCATAATAGGACGATTGCTTCAGGCGCCAGTCCATTCCTCTCTTCAATTCTGACGAAAAGGTGCTTTGTTCGGTGATTTCTTGTTCATCAATCCGGCGATCACTGTACGCTTCCTCTCACCGCATATTCAGACTTTTGTTGTTTTCAGCCCTGTGAAGCTCGGGTCAGCATCATGCTGTGCTGTAACTGAAGGTCCTCCGATTCTGAAGTGTACTATGTGTATTGGGTCGAATGGACGGGAATGGGGTTTTTCCTGTCCGGAGACACGACGCGTGCTGCGTCCGGGACGGCAGTGAATGCGTAAGTGGTGTGGATGATGGGAATGCGTATGTGTGATGATAATGAGGTCCGTGTTTCTGAGAGGAGACTCACTGACGTTACCTCACCTATATCTGACATGTGTGTGTGTTCAAATGATGTGAATCAAGTCCGTGTTTCGTCTGAGAGGAGACTCGCTGACGTCTTATACTTGCGACTGATGTGTGCTTTATGTGATGATCTTTCTTTGGCTGTGTCTGAGAGATCCAGTGACGTGGAAAGTTGATCTGATGTGTTGTTGTCGTTGAGGAAACTGAAATCCATCTTTCGTCTGAGAGGAGACTCGATGACGTTGCTTTCACTTCTGAGACTCTTTCTGTTGAGACTCGGGATTTGAGCGATGTTCTTACATGTTGTAGTTGCTGTTGTGTTATTCTTGTTGTCGTAGCCTTGTTGTTTGTTTCAAACGTACTGACGCGAATCTGTATCCCTGCTTCGGTTTGGCATGGGCGCCATTCCATTCAGGGCGTACAATTGAATGCTGCTTCTCTTTTGCCTGCTCGTTCTGTCTGGTACTCGATTCTCCCATAATCATCTAATCGGGAGTAGATGTGCTGGCAGCACACGTTCCATTTGAGGAGATCGTTCCCAGAGGGTACGAAATCAAACGGCAGCTGAAAATGCAGAAGGCCTTCTATTCGCACTTCCAGTCCATGTACTCCTATCAACGCTGTACGCAGGGAGAGTACCCTGTTATCGCCTACGGAAAACCCTACTCTATCCTCATTTCCCCAACCGTGAGCCCTTCCCGCTCCTTTTTGTTCCTGATGATCTTTTCGCAGTACGGGACCGTGCGCCAGCGTAATGTCTTTCGCAAACGCACCGCCTTGTGGAGAAGGCAGTACAACGTCTCCTACCTCTTTGCTCTCACGGAGGATGACGATCCGAAGAGGCGGCGATTGGCACGTGAAGCTGCCTACTATCACGATCTCCTTGTGTTCAACCACACAAACTCCTACCACAACCTGGCCTTGACCGTGCTGCTCACCTACCATTTCGTCAGCAACGCAGGTGTGTCGGCCGTCTTCTTTGGGAAGATGGACGACGACATGACGCTCAACCTTCCTCTGCTGATGAGGCTTCTTCAATCGGAGACGGTGCAGTCGAAAAGACACTTGTATGCCGGAGATTGCATGACCTCCTTCTACAACTCCTACGACACCCTCGCTAAGAACTACGTTCCCAGATGTCTCGTACTGGACGAGACGCTCATTGCCTCCTATGCGCGCGGGGGATTCTACGTCTTCTCCTCCGATCTGCTGGATTTCATCCTTATCGGTTCGCGTCACCTCACATTCATTGCGCATAACGAGGACGCCAACACGGGAAAGGCGCTGAAGCTGATGAATGTCGAGTGCACTCCGCTCCTTCAGGGACACTGGATGGCGCGGTACGGCTGCGAGTCGGAGGAGGAGTGCCGGTCTTTCGTTTCGATCCACCCCAAGTACTCGAGTCGGGAGATGATGGGGTACTACAACTACTTGCAGATGTGTTCTGTTTGCTGAAAACTCCATTTCGTTTGAATCCTAGTCACGCAGTTGGTGTCCATTGTCAACCGAAGTGTCCCATCTCCAGCGGTCATGAGGGAGAGATTGGGGGCTATTTCGTATGATAAACCCCGATAATTGTTCACCGATTCATTTGACGTCACACTCACTTTCCTTTCCTATTATTCCTCATAATGAATTCCATTTTGAAGTACGATCTTGTGGTAATTGGCGCTGGATCCGGTATGAGTAAAACACCATTCTCACTCATAGGAGGTCTTGCATGCGCGAAGAGAGCTGCGGGCTACGGAAAGAAGGTGGCCATTATTGAAAAGAACCGCGTGGGCGGAACCTGCGTGAATGTGGGTTGTATGCCCAAGAAAGTGATGTACAACGCTGCTACACTGCGCGAAGATATCCATTTGGCAAAGAACTACGGCTTCGAGACCAGCGAGTCCTTCGATTGGTCCATTCTGAAGCATAAGCGCGACGAGTGCGTTCTTCGCCCCTCTCTCACTGCTAGGTTTATCAAGAGACTGAACACAAACCACGCCAATGCGCTCAAGAAGAACAATGTCGACTACTTTGAGGGCTTTGGACACTTCGTCGCCCCCCACCAGGTGCAGGTGAGCGACGGCGTGATCCTGGAGGGCAACACCGTGCTCATTGCCACCGGCGGCAAGCCCGTGATCCCCGACTTCCCCGGCAACCAGTACTGCGGCACGAGCAACACATTCTGGGAGCTGGAGACGCTCCCCAAGCGCTCGCTCGTAATCGGCGGCGGCTACATCGCCGTGGAGCTGGCGTGCATTCTGAACATCCTGGGCTCGGAGACGTTCTTCTTCTGCCGCCACGACACTCCGCTCCGCCGGTACGACCCCTTCGTGATTGATCTGCTCATGGCCGAAATGAAACGCCGCGGCATCACCGAGATGCCCAACACGACCATCCAGCGCATCACGCAGCAGTCCGACTCCAAATACGAATGTGCCTTCTCCAACGGGCAAGTCGTGTCGAACGTCGATTTCGTGTTGATGGCTACGGGTCGTGTTCCGCTGCTGGACGGCCTGGGTCTGGAGGTCGCCGGCGTGCAGACGGAGCACGGCGTGGTGAAGGTGGACGCTTACCAGGAGACCACGGTGCCCGGCGTGTACTGCATTGGAGACGACATCGGCAAGGTGGACCTGACGCCCGTGGCGATCCAGACCGGACGGCGCCTGGCGGACCGCCTGTTCAACCAGCAGGATTCGGTGATGGACTTCTCGAACATTCCGTCCGTGGTGTTCAGCCACCCGCCCATCGCCACCTGCGGGCTGACGGAGGCGCAGGCGCGCGAGCAGTTCGGCGAGGATGTGAGGGTGTACAAGACTGTGTTCTCGAACACTATGTACGCGCTGAACAACCCCGAGGACAAGCCGAAGACGGGCATGAAGCTGGTGTGCCAGAAGTCCACGGAGAAGGTGCTGGGCGTGCACATGATCGGCGAGAACGTGGACGAGATGCTGCAGGGATTCGCCGTGGCGATCAAGATGGGCGCCACCAAGAAGGACTTCGACGCTGCCTGCGCCATCCATCCGACATCCGCAGAGGAGATGGTTACGATGGCGCCTTGGGGCCAGTACTGAGGCATTGTTTGTTTCGACACATGGGCTCCGATTTGGGACACGACGAGGAGGTGCTGTTACCGAGTGTGACGACATCCGCGTGGTCGAAGAAGGAAAAGGAGTTCCTGCGAGTGCTTCTCTCCAACCGTGTGGGATCTGCCCTTGTTTGGATTCTGATCGAGTTGATGATCTATTCGTACTCCGTTCTGTTTAAGAATGGCTTGTAATGCGAAGAAACTGCTATATCTCCTCGTAACACATCCTTCCACAGTCCAAAAGCAAGCCTATTATTGTATCAAGGGAACGCTTTGTTTTGTATCGTTGATGCAAGTGTAGGAACGGATGGGAGCATTGACGCGTAGGATTGGCGCTTCCTTTATCAAGTCGCGTCAGAAGCACATTTTCGTATTCGTCTCCGTGTTCGCCTTCATGTTCACCGTCATTGCCTTCCTCATCTTCCGCGGCTCCTACTACGTCATTGCCGTTACGCTTCTCGCGTGCTGCGTATTCGAACTGGTGTGCATCTTCGTGTTCGGACTTCTCTCCAAGAGTCTCGCCTTCGTAAAGATGGTTGCGCCTGCTTCTTGGAATCACGAGTAGGTCTCGATCGCGTGTCTGGTCGTGTTCTCCATTCTCTTCACCGTCGTGTCCAACAAGCATGGCTATGTCGGCATCTTCGCTCCTGCTGAGAGCTAGATCACGTGCAACACTTCTTTCGTGGACACGAACCACACTCACTTCCCTGCGCACTGCGCTGACTACACCACCGTCGCCATCATCTCCGATGTCCTCCCTCGATGGCTCTACTACCAGAACTGGCCCTTCTCCAACTGGCTCCGTCCAAGCTCTGTGATGTCCCACGAATCCAGCATTCAGTTTGCCAATGGCGCCATTTCGGAGATTCAGTGTCCAAGTTGGTTCTGAAGGGAGTGGTGAGAAGTAGACGCGTTGCAGCAGGCGCGTCTGCAATCGATCCTTGAAATGAAGGACCATTTGCAAGAGGCGATCCAACGAATGGACAAAAAGAAGGCGATTTCGGTCATGAGCGCATTCGAGCAGTACAAGCAGCACAGAGCATCTTCCGGCTTCGTATCCCAGTCCTACCAGCCCGTAACAATTTTGCGTTGTGTTCATCGTAGTTGCAGCTCCACATGGAGATTGCGCCCGATGTGTACTTGTTTGAGTGCCGCGACGAGAAACAGTTCGTGTCCGTTCCCGTCTACCGGAATGGGACTTCCAAGGGCAATTCGATGAACATGCTCATGTTCGATGCGCTGTCTCACAGCTCCTTCCTGTTCACGTTAGCTGTTGGTTGTGATGGGTAGGAACGAGATGACGCGTGCAGTGGAAGTGCTGAAGAAGAATGCAGATTACGAAGTGTTTGCCTTCTCTGGGTTCGAATCGCCCTCCGACGCTTCTTTTTCCTCTCTGTTTCTGCATCACGGCAGCTCCTTCTTCGAATCGGATGATGGTCTGCTCACGACGGTGGCAAGCGACGAGTGCGTGGACATGGAGGGAATTGTGTCACCCGACAACGATGAAGTGTTTGTGCAGTGTCTGAAGGAAGTGCTGGAGCCGCGCGGCAAGCAGGAGCGGATTCGGGACGTGTTGAGGAGCATTCACTCCATTCAGCATTTCTACTCCCAGAAGAAGGCTCGGTTTTTGTCCATGGAGGTTCTCCACTCGGCGTTTCCGCTATCCGATTTGGATGAAGTGGTTGCGGAAGGGTTGCAGAAAGAGCTGATGGTGGATGATGGTGCGATTCAGATTCTCGTGGGATTGCGTGGGAACCGAGGGAGAGTGATCGACATGATCCCCTCAATCTCGAAGGAGTCCACAAATCCAGTGCTTGTGATTGTGGGAGACGATTGTGAGCATGATGGCGTAGGCACTTCCGAAGAAGATGATCCAGGAGTTCCCAGAGTTGGAAATTCACATGAAGGAGAATTTGGACCATCCCGTGGATGGTGAGTTGCTGTATCACACATTGCAGGATCTGTTGCATTATCCTGTGAGAATGGATGGGAGGGGTGAGTGTGTAGAGTGTGACTATGCGGCCGTCGCTGTTGAGGCGTTTGTAAGATAGTGTGTGTTTGTTGGACAGAATCGCGGTTTTTCGTTGTTGTTGGCATGGCAAAAGAGAAGGGTTGTTCTTTACTTATTCTTTCTGCAGTGACAAGAAAAGAGAAGGAGTCATGAGTGTGAGAGGAGAAGAAGGGATTGAGCCTGCAATTCAACAGATTGAAGAGTAGTGCCGTTTGTGTGGATTCACATGTAGAAAGAACGAAAAGGAGTGCAGTAGCAAGATGCTATGTTATGATTTGAAGAAAAGGGCACATTCATACCCGACTCTTTATGCTGTGTTGAAACCTTGTGAAGATGGATTGAAGCCAGAAGGAGCATGGATTGAAGAGATTTTTGAACCTATAATTGGTCATTACAGTAATTGCAGCAAGATAGTAGCAAATCGTATGTCAAAGGAATTATTGGTTGTGAATGAAGTGGATCTGAGTGGAATTGAACATGAACAGGTGCTGAATCTCAATGATGAGGGAGAGAGGTGGGAAGGAGATGTATTGGAAGATTGTCCATTTGGCTGGGGAGAATTGTATGATAGTGATAACAGAAAGATGTATGAAGGGTTTCGGATTCGTGATGTGAGTGTGTGTTATGGAAGAAGCTATTATCCAGACATCCAGAAGGTGGAGTATGAAGGAGAGATTTGCGAAGGAAAGCGTTGGGGAATAGGAGTTCAGTATGATCGCAATGGAGATGTTGTGATTGATGGAGAATGGATTGCTGACGCGAAATTGAAAACTAGCATAACAATCAGTGAAGAGAGTACCTTCCTACACTCTATGATAGAAGAACTGATTGTGAGTGACAACTGCTGTAATGGGAAAGAATGGAAAGTGCTTGACTTTACGTTCACACCGTATCTACGTGATTTGCACATTGGAAACTACTGCTTTAGGGAAGTGAATAATGTGAAGTTGATAGAGATGAACAACTTGGAGAAACTGGCTATAGGAAGCCATTGCTTCTCAACAACGGATGAAATTGCCTTCAATACTGAGCTTAGCAAAACATCTGATCATGTGTTCTGTTTCAATAGCTGCAATAGGGTTAGGGAGTTACTGATCGGTAATGGGTCATTTCTTGAGTATTGTACATGCGAAATTGAGAGTAATCCATTGTTAGAGAAGATCGAGTTTGGAACTATTGATTGTCAGAATACTGTATTCTTTTTTTCCACACTACTACTTCGTGGTATGCTGTTTCAGAGTATTATGATGTGCTAGATTTGCCACAATTGGTATCTCTTGTGTTTTGTTCTCATTCTTTCTCTAACTCTACTAACATTATCCTTGAGGGTATGCGCTTCTTTGTATCTTTTCCCTAGATATGCCTGAATTGGAGAGCATCAGAATGGGAACGAATGCACTTTACTGTTTTGATAGAATGATGACTAATGAATCAACACTCGTAATGAGAAGCAATGTCGTTATTGTGAAGTGATGAATAGATCTTCCAAAACTCACAACACTGACAACAGAAGGAGATGACAGCAGGACCTTTGAAGCGGCAAATCGTGTTGTGCTTGAAAGAAGCCTCCCATTTTCTTTGTAATGCATAGATATGCCGTCTCTTACAAATGTCCAATTGTCGAAGCGTGCTTTTGGATATAATCCCTCCATTACAGTTCATGGTATTGCTTTACCGTGTTGCTCACCGATAGATGTTGGCGCCTTGGCAGATTATCTCATGAAACCTGATTCACTTGCAACAGCCAATGTTCATAGCATTGTTGAATTGCATGGCCTGGAAACAGCCATAAAGACCATTGTGGTTGACAACAATTCATGCAATGACGAAGACTTCACTCAATTGGATTTATCACCGTTTGTGAATCTCGTGTATTTTGAAGTGGGTTCTTCCTCGTTCGAGCGTGTTTTGTCCTTTATGATTGATGGGATGCAATTCCTTGAGAGCATCATAATCGGGGAAAAGAGCTTTGTTGATTATCACAGTGAGGTTAATACGGAATCGACTGATAGTATGCTGTCCATTCATAATTGTCCTATGCTGAAGGAACTGAAGGTGCAGAACTGCAGTTTCAAGTATTATACATTATTGTCACTAATGAATCTATCTTCATTTGAAACATTGGACATAGGGAGCCTTACGGTGGTGGGAGAGTGTTTCATGTATTCCAATCTGGAAATAGTGAGTTAGATCCGATTATGCATATCATAAGTAGACCTACCAGCATTAAAACATCTTCTTTTTCCGAAGCAGGCTTTCATGGTATCTAGATATGCGACTATTGAAAGTCTTTCTATTGAATTGTCATTATTGTTTAGATTTACCCGAATTGGTTTCAATTCAATTGGGTGAAAGTGCTTTTCCATTCATAATGCAGTCTTTCTCGGATGAAATCGATACTTCTCTCATAATTGGACACCCCAACTGTCAAAATTCGTACAAAAT
>OIWT01001756.1_pt1 | contig 24535 bp, 20 predicted proteins | sample 1587701 | NCBI WGS metagenome assembly OIWT01 (sample SAMEA3888904, study PRJEB22519) | human gut metagenome | biome: human gut; feature: human-associated habitat; material: faeces | place: Denmark | collected 2009
GCACGGAACAATCCGTAGGCATCAAAGTCGGGGGCTTTTGACCCCGACATCATATGAATAAAAATTATAAAAATATAGAAGGAATAGCAGCACAAAAATGAAAACACAGATTTACGAATGGAGACAGGCACTGAAAAATATTACCTTAAAAAATTGTGCCATAACTTTGTTGGGAAGTTTTATTCTGGCATTTGGATTATATAACGTGCACTCCATCTCCGGAGTAACGGAGGGTGGTGTGCTGGGAGCCACGTTGCTGTTGGAGCATTGGACAGGAATCTCTCCGGCGTTTACCGGAGGGATTATGAATATTTTATGTTATATCCTGGGATGGAAGCTGTTAGGCAAGGAATTTATCGCCTATTCGGCTCTGGCTACCGCAGGATTCTCAGGAACCTATAAAATCTGCGAGCAATTTCCTCATCTGTGGCCGGAACTGGCAAATATGCCCCTTCTGGCAGCACTGGTGGGAGCATTGTTCGTCGGTGTCGGTGCCGGACTGTGCGTGCGCATCGGCGGAGCCCCCAGCGGAGATGATGCCCTGGCCATGAGTATTTCCCATGCTACCGGCTGGAAGATCCAGTGGGTGTATCTGATGTCGGATCTGATCGTACTGGTAATGTCCTTAAGCTACATTCCGGTGAGACGTATCGGATATTCGTTGTTTACCGTGCTTATGTCCGGACAGCTGATCGGCCTGATCCAGAACTTCGGAAGTGCATCCCACAGTGATGCGGAGGGTCTTGCGACTTCCAAGTGTGAAATTATGGATTGATCTGGTAAATCTGAATTTCTCCGTTGTCAAAGATACAGGGCCAGGCGGAGCGGAAGTAGTTTTCATCGACAGCGTAACTTGCCCGTTCCCAGGAAGAGACTTCAATATAATCGATGTCGTAAGTACGGATCAGATCAGCAGAAACAGCGGGAGTCTCATAAATTGTCCGGAAATCTTCGTGATATTCTGTGTGATAGAGACCGTGCATTGCCAAAAAGGTTCCCGCCCCGTTTAACACATTGCGCCCTGCAAGGGCGGCAATTTCATTTACATGCCTGTTGTTGGTAAGAAAACGGGATGTGGGAGAGGTATTTTGCTCGACGAATGCTGCAGCTTCCACCTGTGCGGAAGAATAAGCGGTATAATCGGATATTACCTCTCTGCACAGGGTCAGAACGGCAGAAAAGGTGCAAAGAAATACCATGCCGATCATGCAGAGGTATCGTGAAGAGGCTTTTTTCAGAGAACGCAGGAAATCAATTCCGTAATCGGCACTGAGGCAGCAGACAAATATATAAGTTATATATAATAGTTTATTATTGTCATATGTGTTAGGGGTGAAGGAAATGATTTCCACAACAAACCACAGGAGAAATGCCCCGGACATCACATCAAAATCTTCTTTTTTACAATGAATCATGGCAGGGACGAACCATAGCAGGATCGCACCCCAGTTTTTCAGATAAAACCACAAATAAGTATCGCCCTGATTTCCCCAGTTAAAATGCCCCAGCAAAAAGCCGGATTGCGTTGTCTGGCCAAAAGTCCATTCCAATAACTGCGGAAGTGCAAGAAGCAGAAGCACACCAAAGAAAACTCCCCAGGTGGTCAAAAACTTCTGCAGTGTATCATTGTTTGTACTTTTACCGGAAAAGCACCGGTACAGTAAGGACAGACCGTATAGCACGAGGGATGCCGCAACAAGGATGCCAAAACGAAAGAGCAGTACAGGTGCAACGGCAGCAGAACTTTCGTTCAGAATTTCCAGAAGAATCATACAGGTCACGAAACATCCGAGCAGAACGGCTCCCGGATGCTCTACCGGGGAAGTATTATGCGGCACGGACCGGTAAAGGCACAGCAACATCCAACAGGCACTTAAGATCAGGATGGCAACGAAGGAATGGGTATGGATCATAGGTAATGCCCCTGCCAGGATGCCGGCAGGGAGAAAACATTCTTTTTCCCCGTTCCGGATGGCCCGAAGCAGCAGCCAGATGGCACAGAACAGGACCGCATAGCCAAAGAGTGTTGCACGCTGTGGCAGGAGCATATCTGCGATGATATTGACCCAGCGGATATTCCGGTCGACCAGATTGGTGGGGGTAGTGTAATAGCCGGTAAAAATATCACTGAATTTATAACCGCCTTCTCTGCTCCAGTCAATGAAATATACGAAGCCAAGACCGCCGTTATAGAAAAATAAGACCCAGGCAGCCAGAGATTTGGCGCGATCATGGAACAGAACATCGGCAATGGCGTAAAATCCCGTTATGACCTGGAAAAAGGCAAAATACATAGGGAGCATATAAGCATAGCGCAGGGATGCACCAAACAGGTAAATACTGGAAGAAATACTGTCGCACAGGAAAGGATAGCAGAGCCTATCCCAGGGAGAGATGGAGTAGTAAGGAGGGAAGGTCTGTTGATTGGCAATACTTGTAATGATTCCCAGGTGCATCTGCAGATCCCCATAAGTACACTGCCCCACATGAAGACCGTCGTCCTTCGGCAGGATGGTGTGGGTGGATAACAAAATACAAAACAGAACAAAGGTACCGCCTGCCAGCAGAAGAAAGGCATAATTTCTGCGCAACAGCTGCCGGTAGTCTTTGGTGGGAGCAGTCGAAGATACTGCCGTGGCAGGATGGTAAAAGACATATAGCAGGACCAGACAAATGACTACGAAAAGCAGAGCCATAATATGAGCTGTCATGGAAAAACCGAAGAAGAAGGCAAACAGAGCAGGAATCCACTGCAACAGAACAGAGCCGGATACACTGCCGGTCAGCAGATGGAACAGAAGTCCCTTTTCAGGAAAAATACGTTTTATGTACAGAACCCCCACACATTGAAATAGAAGAAAATAAAGTGTGCCAAGGATATTTCCGAATGCAGATCCATAGAAACCGTTCATGAGAATTCCCCCTCAAATAAAAATCAGTAATATTATACCATTGCTTCGGAAAAAGCAAAAGATGCAACTAAATTTAAGGGTGGTACATTCTGAGAAAAAAGAGTAAAATAAAATACAGTATGTGAAAAAGATTCCTGAGAGAAAGGCGGATACCTCTATGGAAAAGGATGAGAATAAGATGGAAAACAAGAAATTAACAGAGCTTCTGGAGCACTTGGAATATGAGCTGGTACAGGGAACACTGGACAGAGAAATCCCTGCGGTGGTCTATGATTCCCGCAAGGTCGTTCCGGGATGCTTATTTCTCTGCATCGGCGGAGCAAATTTTGACGGTCATGATTTTGCTGCACAGGTGGCAGAGCAGGGAGCCGGAGTACTAGTGGTGCAAAAAGACGTGGAACTGCCGGAGAATGTGGATGTGACGGTGGTCAAAGTAGCGGATACCAGATATGCCATGGCATTTATTTCTGCGGCCTGGTTCGGCCATCCGGCAGAAAAGCTGAAAGTCATCGGTATCACGGGTACCAAAGGTAAGACAACGACCACCTATCTGGTAAAGTCCATTCTGGAAAATGCCGGCTATAAAGTGGGACTGGTGGGAACCATCGAAGTGATCATTGGAGACGAACATATCCATGCCAACAATACCACCCCGGAATCCTATCTGCTGCAGGAGTATTTTGCCCGTATGGTGGAGGCAGGACTGGATACGGTTGTGATGGAAGTATCCTCTCAGGCGCTGATGCTGCACCGTACGCAGGGCTTTGTGTTCGATTACGGTATTTTTACGAATCTGGAACCGGATCATATCGGTCCCAACGAGCATGCCAGCTTCGAGGAATATCTGCACTGCAAGGGATTATTGTTTAAACAGTGCAAGGTAGGTATTGTGAATGGTGACGATGAGCACTGGCAGGCAGTGACGGAAGGACATACCTGCACACTGGAGAACTTCGGAATGGGAGAGCACTGTATGCTCCGGGCGGAAGAACGGAAACTGGTGCATAAGCCCGGAGAACTGGGCGTGACTTTCCACGTAGCCGGACTGATGGATTTTGATGTGGAAGTGCCCATGCCCGGCAAATTCAGCGTGTACAATGCGCTGGCGGCTATTGCCATCTGCCGTCATTTCAAGGTAGATGAGGAAAACATTAAAAAGGCACTGTTGCAGGCAAAGGTAAAAGGCCGTATCGAGATGATCAAGGTATCCGATCAGTTCACCCTGCTGATCGATTATGCCCACAATGCCATGGCGCTGGAGAGTCTGCTGACCACGTTGCGGGAATATGAACCTCACAGACTGATCAGCCTGTTCGGCTGCGGAGGCAACCGTTCGAGACAGCGTCGTTTTGAGATGGGAGAGGTCAGCGGCAAGCTGGCGGATCTGACCATCATTACCTCCGACAATCCCCGTTTTGAGGAACCGCAGGATATTATCGACGATATCAAGACAGGTATGGCAAAAACGGATGGAAATTATGTAGAGATCTGCGATCGTAAGGAAGCCATCACTTATGCTATCGAACACGGAGAACCCGGAGATATTATCGTGCTGGCAGGCAAGGGACATGAAGATTACCAGGAGATCCGCGGGGTGAAGCATCCCATGGATGAGAGAGATCTGATTCGGGATATTCTGGCGGAAGGACATATTCCGGGATCTGCAGCAAAATAATGAGGAAAACAGATTGAATACGTTATATGCGGATATCATTGTAGATATCTCCCACGAAAAACTGGATAGAACCTTTCAATACCGGGTGCCGGAGAGTCTGCGGGGCAGACTGGAGCCGGGAGCCTGTGTCATGATCCCGTTTGGCAACGGCAATCGTCTCATCAAGGGTTACGTGGTGGCTTTGGGGGAAACGTGTCAGTTCGCTCCGGAGAAGATCAAGGATATCGCAGGAATGCCGGAAAAAGAGACCGGAGTGGAGGACAAAATGATTGCTCTGGCTGCCTGGATCCGCCGGAATTACGGCTGTACCATGATCCAGGCGCTGAAGACGGTACTGCCGGCAAAACAGTCGGTAAAAAAGCTGGAACACAGACAGCTGGTACGTCTGATGAACAGAGAAGAGATTTTGTCATTATTAGGAGAATGTGAACGGAAAAAACAGGTGGCCAAAGCAAGACTGTTAAAAGCCCTGTCAGAACAGGAGACGATTCCCTATGAGTGGATCACCGGAAAACTGGGGGTCAGTGCAGCCACGGTAAACAGTATTGTAAAAAGCGGCGCGGCAAAACTGGTCAGTTCCGAAAGCTATCGCAATCCGGTCAAAATGCAGTCCGTAGAGGCAGTGCGTAATACGCTGAGTGAGGAACAGCAGACCATCGTTACGGAAGTGCTGAAGGATTTTGATGCCGGAAGGAGACGGACCTATCTGATCCACGGCATCACCGGCAGCGGCAAGACGGAAGTATACATGCGGCTGATCGGAGAAATGATCGCGAGGGGACGGCAGGCTATTGTGCTGATTCCCGAGATCGCCCTGACTTATCAGACACTGCTGCGATTTTACCAGAGATTCGGTGATCGGGTCAGCGTGATGAATTCCACGTTATCCCCCGGGGAAAAATACGATCAGTGCGAACGGGCCAAAGCTGGAGAAATCGATGTGATCATCGGCCCAAGATCCGCACTTTTTACGCCGTTTCCAAGTCTTGGTCTGATCGTTATGGATGAGGAGCAGGAGAACAGCTATAAAAGTGAAAGTACTCCGAAATATCATGCCAGAGAGACTGCGCTGGAAGTGGCAAAACTGTACGGGGCCAGTGTAGTGCTGGGTTCAGCCACACCTTCCCTGGAGGCCTATTATCGTGCCGGTAGGGGAGAATACCGGCTGTTTCAACTGACAAAGCGGCTCACCGGCGGGGAACTTCCCACGGTGTACACGGTGGATCTCAGACAGGAACTGCAGGAGGGTAACCGTTCTATTTTCAGCAGAAAATTGCAGGAACTGATGACAGACCGGCTGAACAAGGGCCAGCAGACCATCCTGTTTTTAAACCGAAGAGGCTACGCGGGATTTGTGTCCTGCCGTTCCTGCGGTGAGGTCATGAAGTGTCCGCACTGTGATGTCTCTCTCTCGGAACATAAGGGAGGAAGGCTGATCTGTCATTACTGTGGTTATACACAGCCGATGCCGAAGCTTTGTCCCAAGTGTGGATCGAAATATATTCTGGGATTTAAGGCAGGTACCCAGCAGATCGAGGAAAAACTAAAGGAGCTGTACCCCGGTGTGCGGACGTTACGCATGGATGCGGATACCACCCGGACGAAGGACAGCTATGAGAAAATATTATCCTCCTTCGCAAACGGGGAAGCGGACGTGCTGATCGGCACCCAGATGATCGTCAAGGGACATGATTTCCCAAAGGTGACACTGGTGGGGATCCTGGCGGCGGATCTGTCGTTAAATGCGTCGGATTACCGGGCGGGAGAGCGGACTTTCCAGCTTCTGACCCAGGCGGTGGGCCGGGCTGGCAGAGGGGTGCTCCCCGGGGAAGCGGTGATCCAGACCTATCAGCCGGATCATTACGCCATTACCTGTGCTGCGGCTCAGGATTACGAGAGCTTTTATCAGGAGGAGATTCTGTATAGAGAGCTGTCCGGCTACCCGCCGGTGGCTCATATGCTGGCAGTACAGATCTACGGGAAAGAGGAAGAAAATGTAAAACAGCTTGCCCTGAGACTGACAGATGTGGTAAAGTCTAATATGGACTTTTTGTCAGGAAAGCAAAAAGAACAGTCCAATAAGAAGATACAGGTACTGGGACCTGCCCCTGCCAACATCAGCAAGATCAATGATATCTACCGGTATGTGTTCTATGTGAAGCATGCGGAGTATGATGTCCTGGTGGAAGTAAAGGACAGACTGGAGGAAACTCTCAGACAGTGGCAGCCCAGACAGATGAGTATACAATTTGATTTTGACCCGGTAAGCGTGTTATAGGAGGTAAAGAACTGTGGCAATCAGAAACATTCGTGAATATGGGGATGAAGTACTGACCAAGACCTGCAAAGAGGTCAAGGAGATGACACCCCGGACCAAAGAACTGATCGAGGATATGTTGGAGACTATGTACGATGCCAATGGCGTAGGGCTGGCGGCACCACAGGTAGGTGTCCTGAAGAGAATCGTGGTGATCGATACCACCGGAGAGGATCCGTATATTCTGATCAACCCCCGCATCGTAGAGAGCAGTGGAGAGCAGACCGGACAGGAAGGGTGTCTTAGCGTACCCGGTAAGTTCGGCATCGTAACCAGACCCAATTATGTGAAAGCGGTAGCACTGGATGTGAATATGAAGCCCATCGAAGTAGAGGGAACAGAATTGCTGGCCAGAGCCATCTGCCACGAACTGGATCATCTGGACGGTCATCTCTATGTGGAAAAGGCGGAAGGACCGCTGCAGGATATGACCTACGAGGATGAGGAAGAAGAGTAAGCTTTCCGGAAAGGAGACAGACTATGCAGATCGTATTTATGGGAACTCCCGATTTTGCCGTGGGAGCGCTGGAGGCACTGATCACACAGGGCCATGAGATCACCGCAGTGGTGACCCAGCCGGACAAGCCAAAGGGCAGAAGCAAAGAATTACAGTTTCCTCCCGTGAAGGAATGTGCGGTAAAACATGGCATTCCTGTATTCCAGCCCCGTCGGATCAAGACACCGGAAGCCATTGAGGAATTGAAAAAATATCCCGCAGATATTTATATCGTGGCGGCGTTCGGACAGATCCTGTCTCAGGAGATTCTGGATCTGCCAAAATACGGATGTCTGAACATCCATGCATCCCTCCTTCCGAAATACCGCGGGGCATCTCCTATCCAGAGAGTGATCATCGACGGAGAGGCTGAGACTGGTGTGACCATCATGCAGATGAATGCGGGACTGGACACCGGCGATATGTTGTACCGGAAGAAAATCCCCATTACTTCGGAGGACACCTTCGAAACTTTGCATGACAAGCTGATGGTGCTGGGCGGGGAAGCGATCACCGAGGCACTGCCTCTGCTGGAGGCAGGCAAACTGGTACCGGAAAAGCAGGATGATACCAAGACCTGCTACGCGGCCCTGATCACCAAAGAGATGGGAAAGCTGGACTTTACGAAAACAGCGGCAGAACTGGATCGTTTGATCCGTGGACTGACTCCCTGGCCCAGTGCATATACGCATTATCATGGAAAACAGCTGAAAATCTGGAAAGCCATTCCTATGGCAACTGCGCATAAGGAAGCACCGGGCACGATTCTTACGGTGAATAAGGATTCCTTTGAAGTGGCTGCATCGGGAGGCTCCTTAAAGGTGATGGAACTGCAGCTGGAAGGTAAAAAGCGTATGACAACTCACGATTTCCTGCTGGGGGTAAAGGTACAGCCGGGAGAGCTTCTGGGCGAGCGTTAGGATACGACGAAACGAAAAGCAACGATCGGGTAAGCGGTGTTGACAGAAAGGAGACTTTCGTATGTACGGTGGCTATTACGGATATGGTTATTATTGGGATCCTACTTATTTTCTGGTACTGGTCGGACTGGTATTGTGTCTGGGTGCCAGCGCACTGGTGAATTCCACCATGCGCAAATACAGCAAAGTCCGGAATATGAGAGGATTGACGGGAGCGGAAGCGGCCCGCAACATTCTCAACAGAGAAGGCTTATACAATGTACAGATCGAGTGCCTGAACTCCGATGACGGTGATCATTACGATCCCCGGACGGATACGGTGCGACTGTCTTACAACAACTTTAACGGAACCTCGGTGACCGCGGTCAGTGTTGCGGCCCATGAGTGCGGACATGCCATTCAGCATGCCCATGGCTATGCCCCCATGAACATTCGTGCTGCACTGGTGCCGGTGGTGAATATCGGAAGCAATTTAAGCATTCCCCTGATCTTTTTAGGAGTACTGCTCAGCTGGAACCAGACATTGATCCAGCTTGGTATCTGGGCATTTGCGCTGACCGTTATTTTCCAACTGGTGACACTGCCTGTGGAATTCAATGCTTCCCGCAGAGCTATCGTGAAGGTGGAAGAATACGGGTTATTAGGCAGTGAAGAAGTAAGCGGCGGCAAAAAGGTGCTGACGGCAGCGGCTCTGACCTATGTGGCAGGAGCGGCCTCCTCCGCATTACAGCTGCTCAGACTGATCCTGCTGTACGGCGGCAATCGCAGAAGGAGAGACTAATCTTGAGTGATCATGCAACGACCGATACAAGAGAGATTATAGTGGAGATCCTGCTCAGTCTGGAAAAGGGGCAGGATTTTTCCCATAAATTGATGAAAGCGGTTCTGGATAAATACGATTATCTGGATCCCAGAGAGAAAGCGTTTATTAAAAGAGTCACGGAAGGTACGATAGAGAGACAGCTGGAGCTGGACTATTATCTGGATCGGTTTTCTTCTGTTCCGGTCCGGAAGATGAAGCCTCTGATCCGCTGTCTTCTTCGCATGAGTACTTATCAGATCCTGTATATGGACGCAGTTCCCGACAGTGCGGTGTGCAATGAGGCCTGCAAGCTGGCGGCCAAAAGAGGCTTCCGTACCCTGAAAGGCTTCGTCAATGCGGTGCTGCGTAATATTTCCCGCAGCAAGAAACAGATGCCGTTGCCGGATCCCAAGGATACGGTGAAATATCTGAGCATAAAATATTCCATGCCGGAATGGATCGTGAATCTGTGGCTGCCTGCATATGGCAGAGAAGGAACGGAAACACTTTTAAAAGGACTCCTTTCCATTCATCCGGTATCCCTGCGGTTCTCCACGGAACTGACCGAAGCGGAGAGAGAGTCACTGGCGGAGAAAATTGAGAAAACCGGTGTACGTCTGCAGCAAAGCAGGGAACTTCCTTATGTGTATCTGGCACAGAATCTGGAAAATGTAAGTGAACTTCCGGGCTTTGCGGAAGGCAAATTTACCGTGCAGGATGCCAGCTCCGCACTTGCAGTGGAAGCGGCAGGTATATGCCCAGGTAATACGGTCATGGATCTGTGTGCGGCTCCGGGTGGCAAGACGATCCTGGCGGCGGAATTTGCAGGGGAAGCAGGCCACGTCGTGTCCCGTGATATATCTGAATACAAGACGGACCTGATCCGGGAGAATCTGGAGCGCATGAACCGTAGGAATGTGGAGGTTCAGGTGTATGATGCCACGGTGCATGATCCGGAGAAGGAAAAATATGCGGACGTGGTGCTGATGGATGTCCCCTGCTCTGGTCTTGGTGTTATGGGAAAAAAGAGAGATATCAAATATCATGCCACACCGGAAAGCCTGCAATCCATCACAGAACTGCAAAGGCAGATCGTGGCAGCCGGATGGCAGTATGTGAAGCCGCACGGTGTACTGCTCTACAGTACCTGCACGATCCACCGCGGGGAAAATCAGGAGATGGCAGTCTGGATCACAGAGAATTTCCCGTTTGTACTGGAAGAAGAGAGACAGCTTCTGCCGGGAACGGATGAGACCGACGGATTCTATTATGCAAGACTGCGCAGAAAAGCGTGAGAGATAAGAAGTAAGAGAACGAAAAATGGATACGAAAAAAGATATCAAATCCCTGAATCTGGAAGAATTGAAAACAGAGCTGGAGAGCATGGGAGAGAAGGCCTTCCGGGCAAAGCAGATGTATGAATGGATGCATGTGAAGCTGGTCAGGAGCTTTGATGAAATGACCAACCTCTCCGCAAAATTCAGGGAGCAATGTAAGGAAAAATATGAATACACCTGTGTAAACCCTGTCAGAATACAGGAGTCCAAGATCGACGGAACGAAAAAATTCCTGTTTGAATTATCTGATGGCAATGTGGTGGAAAGTGTCTGGATGCAGTATAAGCACGGCAACAGTGTGTGCATTTCTTCACAGGTGGGATGCCGTATGGGCTGTAAATTCTGTGCGTCCACGCTGGACGGACTGGAACGGAATCTGACTCCTTCCGAGATGCTGGATCAGATTTACGCCATTACAAGACTGACGGGGGAGCGGGTCTCCAATGTGGTAGTCATGGGCACTGGGGAACCGATGGATAATTATGACAATATTTTGAAATTTCTGCATCTTCTGACCGATGAGAACGGTCTGAATATCAGCCAGAGAAATGTCACGGTGTCCACCTGTGGAATCGTGCCCAGAATGCGGCAGCTGGCGGATGAAAAGCTGCAGATCACACTGGCACTGTCCTTGCATGCTACCACCGATGAAAAACGAAGAAAACTGATGCCCATTGCCAACCGGTATTCTATCAAAGAGTTGATGGAAGTCTGTCAGTATTATTTCGAACAGACCGGACGAAGGATCACTTTCGAATACAGTCTGGTGGGCGGTGTGAATGATACGGAAGAGGATGCCAGGGAACTGATCGCCCTGGCGAAGCCGTTGTGCTGCCATATCAACCTCATCCCGGTCAACCCCATTAAAGAGCGGGATTATGTGCAGTCGGATACGAAGCACATTCAGGCATTTAAAAATAAACTTGAAAGTAAGATGATACATGTTACAATTAGAAGGGAGATGGGCCGGGATATTGACGGAGCCTGCGGACAGTTAAGACGCCGTCATACGCAGGAGGCGAAGAACCCGGGGGAACTCTCACAGGAGGAAGTTTGACGTGCTTAAGACGTTTTCCATAACCGATATCGGAAGGAAAAGAAAAGTAAATCAGGACTATATCTATACCTCTGAAAAACCGGTGGGAAATCTGCCGAATGTATTTATCGTGGCAGATGGTATGGGTGGTCACAATGCGGGAGACTATGCGTCCAAGGTAACGGTAGAGACCATGCTTGCCGAGATGGAGAATTCTTTTGAGAAGAATCCCACCCTGATCTTCCGCAAAGCCATTGAGGAAGCCAATGATGTGATCCGCAAGAGAGCCAGCGAGGATGAAAAGCTGGAAGGAATGGGGACTACGGTTGTGGTGGCATCCTGCATGGGCAGATTCTTACAGGTGGCCAATGTAGGAGACAGCAGACTCTATGTGGTGGGCAGCAAGATCCGCCAGATCACAAGAGATCATTCGTATGTAGAAGAAATGGTACGGATCGGAGAACTGGATCGTGCCGATGCAAGGAACCATCCGGATAAAAATATTATTACCAGAGCGGTAGGGGCGGAAGACAAAGTGGAGCCGGATTTCTTTACCGTGGAATTACAGGAGGGTGAGATCGTCCTTATGTGCTCGGATGGTCTGACAAATATGCTGGAAGACGAGGAAATCCGCATGATTATCAGCGGAGCCAGAGACCTTGTGGAGAAGGCAGAGAGCCTGGTGGAGGCGGCCAATGCCAACGGCGGCAGAGACAATATCAGTGTGATACTGATCGAGCCGTGCGCGTAAATTACCCAGCTTTTTTGGAAATGGAGAGCAAGTATGATCAAAATCGGAATGATGATCGGCGATCGCTATGAGATCCTGGAAAAAATCGGAACCGGCGGTATGTCAGATGTCTATAAAGCAAAATGTCACAAGCTGAACCGCTATGTGGCAATCAAGGTATTGAAGCAGGAATTCAGCGAAAATGCTAATTTTGTATCCAAATTCCGGATCGAGGCACAGGCGGCAGCAGGACTGATGCACCCCAATATTGTCAATGTCTATGATGTCGGGGAAGAGAACGGAATCTATTATATCGTCATGGAACTGGTAGAGGGTATTACCCTCAAAAAGTACATTGAGAAGAAGGCCAGACTGTCTTACAAGGAAGCGGTAAGTATCGCCATCCAGGTAAGCATGGGTATTGAGGCTGCACATAATAATCATATTATTCATCGGGATATCAAGCCGCAGAATATTATTATCTCCAAGGACGGCAAAGTCAAGGTGACGGACTTCGGTATTGCCAAGGCAGCTACCAGTAATACCATCACTTCTAATGTCATGGGAAGTGTACACTATACTTCTCCCGAGCAGGCCAGAGGGGGGTACAGCGATGAAAAGAGTGATATCTATTCGCTGGGTATCACCATGTTCGAGATGCTGACGGGAAGAGTTCCTTTCAACGGGGAGACTACGGTTGCCATTGCCATCAAGCATATTCAGGAAGAAATGCCGTCTCCGAAGGAGTTTGTACCGGAGATCCCTTCCAGCGTAGCCAGTATTGTACTGAAATGTTGTCAGAAGTCTCCGGATCGCAGATACCAGAATATGGCAGAACTGATCGCGGATCTGAAGCAGTCCCTGATCAACCCGGAGGAAGATTTCGTGGTGAACACCGATCCGGATATGGAAGGTGGTACCCGGATGATCTCCGATGAGGATATGGCGCAGATCAAACGAAAAGTCCCTTATCAGGGAGGACGGGAATACGAAGAACCGGATCATGATGAGACCATGCGTCTGCGTTCCGATACCGAAGCCATGTATGAAAACGATGAGGATGGCGAAGACGAGGATAATTACGACTACGACCCCAAGATGGAGCGCGTGACCACAATCCTGGCAATTGTAGCCGGTGTGGTGATCTGTATTATCCTGATCGTTCTGGCAGTGAAGATCTTCGGCGGCAAAAATGAAGGAAGCAGCGACTCTGACTCAGGACCGATCATTACGACCGAAGAGACGGATGCCACAGAAGTGGAAAAGGTCTCCATGCCGAATGTAACGGGCATGAAGGTAGAAGATGCAAAGAGCACCCTGACCAGTCTGGGAATCCTCACAGAGGTGACTTATGAAGAGTCCGACACGGTAGCGGAAGGTGTTGTTATCAATACAGATGTCAGCGTGGGAGCACAGATCGATAAGGGCAGCAAGGTAACCCTGAAAGCCAGTGCAGGAACTCAGGGTGTGGAAGTACCCAATGTGGTGGATCTTACTTTTGATGAAGCCAATACACAGCTGGTAAGCAAGGGATTCCTGGTCAACAAGACAGAGAACTATTCCGATACGGTAGAGTCCGGCCGGGTGATTTCCCAGACCCCCTCCGAGGGCAACAAAGCACCAAAGGGCAGTGTGATCACTGTGACAGTAAGTCTGGGTAAGGAAGATACCAAGATCCGTGTGCCGAATCTGATCGGTCTGTCCGAGCAGGACGGCACGGTAGAAGCCATCGAGGCAGGACTGACCGTAGGCAGTGTGAGCTATATCTACAGTGACGAAGTGGGAGAAGGCATGATCTGTTACCAGAGCTATTCCCATGGCTCCTATGTGGATCAGGGAACCTCCATTGATATCAAGGTCAGTCAGGGAGCTCAGAAGGTGACTTACAAGTGTAATGTCAGCATTGCGGCACCAACGACTTCGGAAGCACCCGGCTATGTATCGGGAATGGAAGTCAGCATCAAACTGGTGACGGATGACGATAACGTACTGCTGGATACCAAGACCAGCACTTTCCCGGTAGCTACCAATTTCAACGGTATGACTGCCTCCGGTGGTACGCTCACCATGACGTATCAGGTGACAAGCGAACCGACCACCACAACGAACCCGGATACCGGGGAGCAGGTGACGGTTCCCGGAACGACAGAAGACCGTTCCTTTACCAGAAGAGTTGAGTTCGTAAAGGAATAAGATCAAAGGCGGGAAGCTATGAAGGGCAAGATTATAAAAGGAATCGCCGGGTTCTATTACGTCCACGCAGTGGACGTTGGCCACGCAGTGGACGTTGGCCATACAATGGGCATGGTGTATGAATGCAAGGCAAAAGGAGTCTTTCGCAAGGATCACAGAAAACCCCTGGTCGGGGATGACGTGGAGATGGATGTCCTGGATGAGGCACAGAAAAAAGGAAATATCAGGGAATTGCTTCCCAGACACAGTGAACTGATCCGTCCGGCGGTAGCTAATGTGGATCAGGCGCTGGTGATCTTTGCCATCACGAAGCCACAGCCGAATTTTAATCTGCTGGATCGTTTCCTGGTCATGATGCAGCAGCAGGACATTCCCTGCATTATCTGTTTTAACAAGCAGGATATTGACGAGGAAGGCAAAAAGGAAGATTATCGTGCCATTTACGAACAGGCGGGATTCCGTACGATCACGGTCAGCGCAGCCAGACAAGAAGGGATAGATACCATTCAGGAGCTGCTTCGCGGCAAGACCACTACGGTGGCGGGTCCCAGCGGTGTCGGTAAATCCTCTCTGGTAAACTGCCTGCAGTCCGGCACAGTGATGGAGACCGGCTCCATCAGTGAGAAGATCGAGCGGGGAAAGCATACTACCAGGCACTCCGAACTGATCTCCATTGCACAGGATACGTATATTCTGGATACCCCGGGATTTAGCTCTCTGGGGTTGTTTCGGTTGGAGAAGGAGCAGCTGGCGGAATTTTATCCGGAGTTTGCCCCTTTTGAAAAATATTGCAGATTCGGAGGCTGCTCCCATATCTCTGAGCCGGTATGCGGTATCAAGGCTGCTGTGGCAGAGGGAGAGATCCCGCAGATACGTTATGAGAACTACTGTCTGCTCTATGATGAACTGAAAAATCAGAGAAAATATTAATTATGAGTGAAGTGCAGAATAATCTAGGGGAAAAATTCAAAGAGACCATTACGGAAGCGATGAAGACCGGAGATTTTCATGCGTTGAACACGCTGGTGACGGATACGGTCAACGATGCCTTGCGGGAGGCGGATTTCCAGGCAAATCTGTCCAGGGAAGCCACGGAAAAAAAGGTGTGGAATTCCCAGCGCAGCTGGCAGGATAAAAGGCGGGAGGAAGTCAAGACCGAGGCAGAGATCCAGGCAGAACGGCAGCAACGGGAAAAACAGCAGGAGGAGCGCCGCAGGCAGAACGAAGAATGGCACCGGCAGCGCAGAGAGCGGGAAAAGCAGTGGGAAGAACAACGGAAGGCTCAGGCAGAGCAGAACCGTGCACGGAATCAGGCACAGCCGGTGACACCCAGAAAAGCTACTGCGGCAGAAATGACTTCTCTGGTCAAAATGGAAAAGAAGGGAAACGTGTCCGGAACATTGTGCACTGTGTTCGGCGGGATCGGACTGGGGTTCAGCGGACTGGGACTTCTGGTACAGCTGTTACTGGCAGCTTTTCAGGCAGCATCTCTGAGTGCGGCAATCCTTCCGGGAGTATTGTCTCTGGTATTTTTAGAGATGATATCTTATGGCAACGGACAGCGCAGAAGATTAAAGCGTGCGGAGAAATATCTGGAACTGTGCGGCACCAAAATGTATGGTGTGATCAACGAAATGGCCCGCTATACCGGAAAAAGTGTCCGCTATGTCAGAAGGGATCTTCGTAAGATGTTAAAAGCCGGAATGTTTCCGGACGGACATCTGGATGATAAAGAGACCTGCTTTATGCTCAATAATGTGATCTACCGTCAGTATCTGGAGACGGAGAAAGCCTATCTGGAGCAGAAGAAGATCAGTGAGCAGGAGAAGGAACAGAATACAGCGGGCACCGATACACAGGATACGGATCAGAACCGCAGAGAGCAGGAACTGCACAGTATTGTGGCAGAAGGAATGGAATACATCCGTCATCTGCGGGATCTGAATGACAGGATCGAAGGAGAAGCTATCTCTGAGAAGCTGTACCGGCTGGAAAATCTGTTGAAGGAGATCTTTGACCGAGTGCAGGAGCATCCGGAGCAGATGCACCGGATGCATAAGCTGATGGATTATTACCTGCCTACTATGTTGAAACTGGTGGAGCAGTATGCGGAATTTGACGAGATCAGCAGCCCGGGAGAAGATATTCTCGATGCCAAAAAAGAGATCGAAAAGACACTGGATATGATCAATCAGGCATTCGTTACATTGCTGAACAATCTGTTCCGGGATGCAGCCTTTGATGCGTCAGCGGATGCACAGGTATTGCAGACGATGTTGGCCAGGGAAGGGCTGACGGAATCGGATTTTGTAAGAGAAAAAAGTGTATGACAGCAGGAAAGCAATGCTGATGGTAAATAAAAAATCATGAGAGAGTATGGAAAGGCGGGGTTATAAGTATGAATATGGATCTGGATGCAGCAACAAAAGAGGCACCTACCCTTACACTGGATCCCTTTGCGGAGGCAAAGGCAGAGATCGTGGAGAAGAAGCCGGAGGAACTGGTAGAGGAGCAGGCTGTTCCGGAGATGGAACTGACACCGGAAGAACAGAAAATGGTAGATGATTTTGCGGGACAGATCGATCTGACCAATACCCAGGCGGTATTGCAGTACGGTGCGGGGAGTCAGAAAAAGATCGCAGATTTCTCTGAGACAGCACTTAGCAATGTCCGGACCAAGGATATGGGCGAGGTTGGACAGCTGTTGACGGATGTAGTGGCACAGCTCAAGGATTTTGATACAGAGGAAGACAAGGGATTCTTCGGCTTGTTTAAAAAGAGCGGGGATAAGCTGAATAATCTGAAAGCAAAGTATGATAAAGCGGAAGTGAACATCAGCAAGATCTGTGATGCCATGGAAAATCATCAGGTGGTGCTGTTAAAAGATGTGGCGGTACTGGACAAGCTGTATCAGCTGAATCTGAATTATTTTAAAGAACTGTCCATGTACATTCTGGCGGGTAAAAAGAAACTGACACAGGCGAAAAACGTGGAACTGCCGGAACTTCTGGAAAAAGCACAGAAGAGCGGACTGCCGGAGGATACGCAGGCTGCGAAGGATTTTGCAGCAATGTGTGAGAGATTCGAGAAGAAGATCTATGATCTGGAACTTACCAGAGCCATTTCTCTGCAGATGGCACCCCAGATCCGACTGATCCAGTCCAATGATATCGCTATGTCCGAGAAGATCCAGTCCACACTGGTGAATACGATCCCTCTGTGGAAGAGCCAGATGGTCATTGCCATCGGTCTGGATCATGCCACCGATGCAGCCAAGGCACAGCGTGCAGTATCGGATATGACCAATGAACTGTTGAAGAAAAATGCAGAAGCACTGAAAGTGGCAACCGTGGAGACAGCGAAGGAATCAGAGAGAGGTATTGTGGATATCGAGACCCTCAAGACCACGAACCAGACACTGATGACCACACTGGATGAAGTCATGAAGATCCAGGAGGAAGGCCGTGCCAGAAGACAGAGCGCAGAGGAAGACTTACAGCGGATCGAAAATGAAATGCGTGAGAAACTGCTGGAGATGAGCCAGTCATCCCATACATGATTTTTACATAATTTTAAGCAGAGAAATCTTGACGAAACCACCAGAGGAAATTAAAATAAAATGTATGTAGGTTAATTAACGGAAGGAGCAGGAAACAAATGAAAAAAATGGAAGAAATGCTAAGGGAGAAACCAATTAAAAATAAGCTTTCTTTTGTGTTCCGCATTATGGATGTTTTATATGTGGTGTTGGCACTGGTGGCAGTTGTGGGATTGATACATTCAAAAAGCTATGTGGGAAGCGTAATTGTTGTGATCATAGTTGTATTAGCTATTGCATTTAATGCAGCTATGTCAAAAATGCTTACCAAAATGCTGGTGGAACCTATTGAAAGCCTGGTAATGGCAGCTGAAAAGATTACAGTCGGTGACTTCGAGATCGGCACTCCTTATGAGTCCGAGGATGAGCTGGGACGCTTATCCGATAGTTTTGAGACCGCAGCCGGTATTTTGAAAAAGGTTGTATCAGATCTGCAGGATATTGTAGAGCATTTTGCTGAGGGTAATTTTGATGTACATAGCAACTGCCCCGATGCGTATGTAGGACAGCTCCGCAATGTACTGGATGAACTGGATGATATGGTGAACAAGGTCAGTGAGACTATGCACGGTATTCAGGGATCTTCCGAACAGGTGTCTGCCGGAAGCAATCAGCTAGCTGTCAGTGCACAGGATATTGCAGAAGGTGCTACCAGTCAGGCTGCAGCTGTTGAAGAACTGGTGGCTACCGTAGAAGAAGTAACGAATCAGGTACTGGAGAACACCAAGTCTACCGATATCGTTCACGATAAGGCAAAACAGGTAGGTATCGAGGCAGCCAACAGCCAGCAGAAGATGGATGAGCTGGTAGATGCCATGAAGAAAATCGATACCACGACCCAGAATATCGAGAAGATCATCGCAGATATCGAGAATATTGCATCCCAGACCAATCTGCTGTCTTTGAATGCTTCCATTGAGGCAGCAAGAGCAGGGGAAGCCGGAAGAGGTTTCGCAGTCGTGGCTGACCAGATCAGACAGCTGGCAGAAGAGAGTGCAAATTCCGCAGTAGAGTCTAAGAAGCTGATCGAAGAATCCATGAACGAAGTAGGAGTGGGTAACAGGGTTACCAGGGAGACCAACGAAGCAATGCAGAAGGTTATGACCGAACTGGATCAGATCATCCAGGAGGTTGCTAATATCCGTACTGCATCCGACAGACAGGCAGTATCTGTCAGCAACATCAAGAAGGGTGTGGAGGACATCAACGATGTTATCCAGTCCAACTCCGCAGCAGCAGAGGAGACTTCCGCTACCAGCGAGGAGCTTTCCGCTTCCGCTACTACTTTGAACGAGTTGTTAGAGCACTTCAAACTGCGCGGTTAATCGGAGGATGTTTTCCCAAGATCGTAATAGAGAGAACAGAAGAACCATAGCTGAAACCACAGCTGTGGTTCTTTTCATATCGGAGGAGTAATGAGTAATAAGGAAATGCTTCATAGAAAACAATATAGGATAGCGGCGGTAGTGGCCGGTCTGGCGCTTGCAGTAAGTATGACAGCCTGTGGTGCACAGAAAGGGACTGAGGGGACGGAAAGCGTGGAAACTATGGAAAACGTGGATCCTGTGGTTCCCGAGAGCGTAGCAGCATCCGTGGAGACAACAGAAAATGAGAAAAACGCAGAGGAATTCGGTAGAGAAACGCTGGCGGAAACGTCTGTGCCGCAAGGGGCGGCGAATAGTGCAGGACATGAAATGGTGACTTCGGGGACCGACAAAGTTCCTGGGGGAGAGGTTGCGGTGTCGAAAAGCGGTATGCCGACAGAGGCCGCAGGCAGTCAGACAGAAACGGTAGCCGGTCAGCCGGAGGCTATACAGAACCAGCCGGTGGAATATACCGACTTACAACAGATCACTCTGAATCCGGACTGGGAATATGCGGATCATTCGAAGATAAATACCGGAGCCGCAGTACTATACCGGGCACCAGAGGAGTCCGGAAGCAAGGGAATCATTATCGGAGTGAATGCGGGACATGGCACCGCCGGTGGGGCCAAAGTAAAGACGCTGTGCCATCCGGACGGTTCGGCCAAGACTACGGGAGGCAGTACGGCAGCGGGAGCTACGGAAGCTGCGGCAGTGTCCGGAGGCATGACATTTCAGGACGGGACACCGGAGCGAACGGTTACTTTGCAGATGGCACAGATCCTGCGGGACAAACTGTTGGCCTCTGGCTATGATGTACTGATGCTCAGGGACGGAGAGGATGTGCAGTTGGACAATGTGGCCAGGACCGTGATCTGCAATAACGTGGCAGACTGCCATATCGCACTGCACTGGGACAGCGGTGACGGCAAGAATTACGACAAGGGATGCTTTTACATCTCTGTGCCGGAAGTACTGAAGAGTATGGAGCCGGTGGCATCCCACTGGCAGCAGCACGATGCTCTGGGAGCGGATCTGGTGGAAGGGCTGCGGGGACAGGGAGCAACGATCTATGGAAAAGGAAACATGAGCATTGACCTGACCCAGACTTCTTATAGTACGATCCCTTCCGTGGATATGGAACTGGGAAATGCATATTCCGATCACAGCGATGCTATACTGGATCAACTGGCGGAAGGATTGCTGCAGGGGATTAACGTTTATTTTCAACAGCAGTAAGATTGGACAGAGCGGCAATGCATTGATCGGAGATGAACTTCAAAAGAAATCCCAGCACTGCCATCAGCAGCAATTCAACGAGAAACAAACCTAAAACACCCACCATACCGCGCATATAGGGAATAGCCCTCGGAGTGATAAAATAGATAATGATATGGTGGACCAGAAATACTTCATAAGAGTAGTTACTTATCGTACGGAGAAATCGGCCGTGTCCTTTTTCGAGAACCGGTTCCAGGCATGCAGCGGAAATCCAGAAGGCAACGGCCAGTATCGTTATTTTCAAACCGGTGCTGATGGGAAGTGCAAAAGGGCACAGAACAAAGAAAATCACCACCGGCAGGGATAAGAAAATCCATTTAGGATTGAATTTTTCATGATAATAACCAATCATCATACCGATTACGAACTCGTAGCCCTTCAGGAAGAAGTTCATATGGATGGGGGACGGAGAAATCGTAATGAAATAAAACAATCAAATAAATCCCGGTAGCGATGATAAAAAAGAACTTTTCACTTTTTATCATAAAAAATCGAAGCAATGGAAAGATCAGATACAACAGAATAAGACATCCCAGAAACCATTCTCCGATGGTAAGGGAAAAGGTGCTGATCCCGTGCATGCTGACCCAGGAATCCATTCCAAGAAAAGTAAAAACAATTCTCCACGCAGGAATTCCTTCAGGAAAAATATTGTGGACGGAATGGCTCTGGAAAAGGAGAAACAGGAAATAAACAATGTAAAGTATATAAAAGGGAATCAGGATGCGCAGAAATCTTTTCTTATAATATTTTGCGAGGCTGAAGTTCTCCTTCGCGGTATAGGAGAGACTGGCACCGGATAACATGAAAAATACAGCAACACCCAGGGTTGCCAGATGCATATTGCTGTTGGAAAACAGAGGATTGAGTCTCTCTACGGGACAGATTCCGGAGAGATAGAGCTGAAAGAGCAGATGATAAAAAATAATGAAACAAAAGCAGGTACATCTAAGTAAATCAAAATAACGTATTCTTTTCATTGATTTTTCCTCTTTGGTTTATGATAATGCATATTATAGCATATTTTTATTTCGAAAGAAAAGTATTTAGGTGTTTGAAAAAAACACATATTATGCTATAATTTTAGATTATATTGTTCAACTAATAAACAGAAAGGCAAAAATTCCGTTTATAGAGGGATTTTTGAACGGGTAAAGATAAAATGAAGCTGGGTATCGTTAGTTAAATGCCTATTTCATATCTCAATATTCCTTTATAAACCTCGATAAATCCCATATTTTCGTACTCTGCCGTTATATAAATTCATATATTTACATATAGTTTCATGACAAATTGGTGCGGAATTGGTGCGGCAAATGGGAAAACAATATTTTGGGAAACGAGTTCATCACGACAGATTATTTTCAATGGCGAATTAAAAACTATATCTACGGCATTCACAAACATCGTTTGATTGATTTAAAGCCATATAGATCCCCACTGGAACATCCAGCGGGGATTTCTTTTTGAAAAAGATGATTTATTCAGAGCAGTATGGTAGAATAAATGTTACAAATTAAAATTTGATGGAGGTAAACACTTTGATTATAAGACTGGAAAAACCAGAAGATTATGATGAGGTATATCATGTCGTAAAAGAAGCATTTGAAAGTGCAGAACATTCTGATGGAAACGAACAAGATTTAGTTGTTGAGTTGAGAAAAAGCAAGGCATTTATTCCTGAACTATCTCTTGTTGCTGTTGAAGATGGTAAAATTGTGGGACATATTCTTTTTACAAAAGCACTTGTTCAAGACGTTGAGGTTCTTGCGCTCGCCCCTCTTTCGGTATTACCCGATTATCAAAACAGAGGGATTGGTTTATCTTTGATGAAAGAAGGACACAATATTGCACATAAATTAGGATATGAATATTCAGTTGTTTTGGGACATTCCAAATACTATCCAAAGGCAGGATATATTCCGGCAAGTAAGTATGGAATAAAAGCACCATTTGAAGTTGACGATGAAAGTTTTATGGCACTTAGTCTTAACGGAAGTCAAAACAAATTAAATGGAGTTATGGAGTATGACAAGGCTTTTGGGATATGATATAACTTTCCAGCTTGTCGTTCTGAAAATTCAACTGAATAACCACAGCAAAAACCGCTGCTACATGGAATCTAACAAACCATGCAACAGCGGTTTTTTGTTACCGTTTTTTTCTCTGGCTGATAGGCGTTCCCATTTTCTTTGATTTTTGGAGAATCCGAATCAGCCAGCGAAATTCTTCTTCCGATAAATTTTTGTAGTTGATACCGAGCTGCTTGCAGTAAAGCATTGCCAGTTTTTCCAAACGGCTGCCCTTGAAATTTTCGACTGCTTCCAGATTTTCTTTCAGTTCATCGGCAACGGTGGTCTGGGGTGCACTCTCACTGTCCTTTTTGTGGGCTTCCCGAATATCCCGGATAATGAGGTTGAGGTCATCCAGAACCATGTGACTAAAATACTCATCATCGCTGATATGGGCGGCTTGCAGCACTTTCAAATGCGGGTCATCTTCGCCGGGGCGATACCGTTCAATGATTTCATGCCGGACGGTATCGACAAGTGCATTGAGATTTTGAATCTGCATGGTGGCAATCCCGTCCACATAAATCTCAATGTCTGCAAGAAACTTGATAAAATCTTTATGTGTGGCAAGCTCACAGAGCAGACGGTTGTTAATCCGACCGCTTTTCAGGAGAGCAACCATCTCATCATTCAAATGCAGCTCCGTCAATGACGTGTTGATCTGCTCCCTGTTCTCTGTCCGGCACAGTAGATAATCAACGGAAACCCCATAGAAGTCTGCCAGCGTGATAAGGTTGCCATGATTGATTTCCTTAAAATCTTCTTTTTCATAACTGCCAAGGGCTGATTTAGAAATACCCGTTAGTTTTGATAGTTCTTCCAGATTTAAGCCTTTGTCCTTGCGGAGTTCCCAAAGGCGTTCCTGTATGCTTGTTGCTCCTTTCATGGGCGCACACTCCTTTCCGGCGGTTTCATTGCTGCCGCTTAACTGGATTATATCACACTTTCCGCAATCGTGGAAATTTCTGATTTTTACTCCTAATTCCTACTTTGTGGACATACGGCACAGGGCACAAAAATGTTCTATGATACAGGTAGTTCATCGATGGATTATTCCAATCGAATGACCAGCCTGTGTGGGATATGCTTCCCCGGCGATGTAGCGCCATGACTTTTGGCAGGGATATGGAGGAACCCTGACCGAAACGAGCGTACCAAAGGGAGCGATACGCCGCTGTGAGATTCAGGGGAGGAACGACACCGGGGAGAACTGGCGAACTGACACCGAAATGATACCGAAACACGACAATCTGATAGGGGGATAGTCTACCCTATCGCTGATACTTCGGGAGATTTTAAGCGGCTCTATGGCTGTAATTTTGCCGAAAATCGCCCCGAAACCATACACTAAAACGGGAGGAAGCGCAATATGCCGAGAATGAGCAAAAAGAGGAAGCATGAGCTTTCCTTTTACCTCAATGACCGGGGGCGTGTCACTTACAACGAATTATGCCGGAAATGCCAGCATGGGTGCAGGCAGAGCTTCCGGGCGGTTGTGATTGACTGCCCCCGTTATTTATCCAAACGAGCAAAGAAAAAGGAGGAACACACCGAATGAATTTTGAATTTATGACGATAGACACACCATTGCCGCCCTGTATGCCATTTCCCAGAGCGTTGACAGGATTTCCAGTCAGCAGCACCGCAAAGGTCATGTACTGCCGGATGCTGGACGCTATGCTATCCAAAGGGCAGGAGGACGAGAACGGAATCCTGTTTGTCTGCTTCCCTGTCACAGCCATTGCCGCAGTCCTGTCCCGCAGCCCCATGACGGTCAAGCGTTCTCTGAATGAACTGGAAAC
>OIWT01001761.1_pt1 | contig 24498 bp, 26 predicted proteins | sample 1587701 | NCBI WGS metagenome assembly OIWT01 (sample SAMEA3888904, study PRJEB22519) | human gut metagenome | biome: human gut; feature: human-associated habitat; material: faeces | place: Denmark | collected 2009
TGTACATAACAACATAATAGCACAAAGCGCGGATTTTTACAAATCAATTTTTGCTAAATTTATTAAGAAAGGAGCGCCCCGAAAATTGAGCAGCTTTGTAAGTCTTAAAGATGTTTGCAAACGCTATACCATGGGCGAAGTTACTATCACCGCCTCCGACCATGTCAGCTTCGACATAGAAAAGGGCGAGTTTGTGGTAATCGTCGGTCCCTCCGGCGCGGGAAAAACCACCATCCTGAATATGCTCGGCGGAATGGACACCGTCACCGAGGGAGACATAATCGTTGACGGAAACAATGTGGCGAAATATAACAACAAGGAGCTTATAACCTACCGCAGGTACGATATAGGCTTCGTTTTCCAGTTCTACAATCTTATTCAGAACCTCACCGCCAAGGAGAACGTGGAGCTTGCTTCGCAGATATGCAAGAATCCCCTCGACCCGGACACGGTGCTCAAGCAGGTGGGGCTTGAAAAGCGGGAAAACAACTTCCCGGCGCAGCTCTCCGGCGGCGAACAGCAGCGCGTGGCGATAGCCCGCGCCCTCGCCAAAAACCCGAAAATTCTGCTCTGCGACGAGCCTACCGGCGCGCTTGACTACGTTACCGGCAAGCAGATTCTCAAGCTTTTGCAGGATTGCTGCCGCCAAAACGGCATGACTGTAATCGTAATCACCCACAACCTTGCCCTTACCCCCATGGCAGATAAGGTCATCCACATCAACAGCAGCAAGGTCACGGGAATTGAAATAAACGAAAATCCCACCCCGGTTGAGCAAATCGAATGGTGACGGAAGGGAGGGTGCGCTTTTGAAATCGGCGCTGTTCAAGGACATAATAAGAGAAATCAAGCGCACAAAAAGCCGCTTTTTCTCGATTTTTGCGATAATCGCACTGGGAGCTGGCTTCTTTTCCGGCTTGAAGGCAGCCTGCCCGGATATGCTTGCCACACAGGAGGCGTATTTTCGCGACAATAACCTTATGGATATTCACCTGCTTTCCACCTATGGCTTTGACGAGGACGATATGGACGCCATCCGCGCCGTTGATGGCATTCGCGGGATTTATCCGACCTACTCGAAGGATGTTTTTGTTAAGAACGACCGCAACGCAAACCTTATTGCGAAGATGATTGCAATCCCCGATGTTACGACAGCGGCATACGCCGACAAAACCATTGACGAACCCGTTGTGCTAAAGGGGCGTATGCCCCAGAGTGCCAACGAATGTGTGGTGGAAAAACATTCCCAAATGCGAACCACCTTTAATATCGGTGACACCGTAAGCGTTTATACCACGGATTCGGAGAATCCTCTCAGCGATTCCCTTGTGCGGGACAGCTGGACGGTGGTGGGCATCGTGATGAACCCGCAGTACATAAGCTATGAGCGTGGCAACACAACCATAGGCGACGGCTCAATAGACACCTACATAATGATTCCGGAAAGCAACTTCTGCTATGAAGTTTACACCGACGTTTACCTCACTATGGAGGACGCCGCCGCATATGGCGCATTCGACGACGGCTATTGGAACGTGATGGACGGCAATGTGGAGGAATTCGAAGCGGTGGCGGACGTCCGCAAGGAGGAACGCTTCGCCGAAATAAAGGAGGAAGCGGAAAAACAGCTTGCAGACGCGAAAAAGAAGCTGGCGGATGGCGAAAAAGAGGCGAACGAAAAGCTCACCGATGCGAAAAACACCCTTGACGACGCCCGAAAGAAGCTTGTAAAAGGCGAAAGAGAGCTTAAAAAGGGCTGGAAGCAGTACAACGATGGCAGGGAACAGTACAACGAGGGTAAAAAGGAGTTCGACGAAAAAATCGCCGACGCGGAACGCCGGATTGCCGAAGCGGAGCAGCAGCTTGCAGACGGCTGGGCGCAGTACAACGCCGGAGTGCAGCGGCTCACCGAGGAAATTGAAAAATCCGTTCAGGACATACTCGACAAGTATTCAAGGGAACAGATTGAAGAAAAAATCGAGGAGATAAAAAAGGCCATTGAGGCGGGGCAAGGCTCGCCGGAGATGGAAAAGCTGCTGGAGGAGCTTGAGGAGGATTTGAAGCAGATAGAGAATCTGCCGGAAAAAATCGAACAGGCAATCGCCGGCGCGAAGGAACTTAAAGAGGCGAAGGAACAGCTCGATAAAGCCGGAGAGCAGCTTAACAGCGCAAAGCTTTGGCTCGGCGTTGAGAAAGAAAATGGGCAAAAGCAGCTTGACGAAGCCGCCGCAGAGCTGAGCAAGGCATATAAAACCCTCCGCGACAGTGAAAAGCAGCTTGCGGACGGTTGGGACGAATACAACGACGGTTTAGCAAAATACGAGGAGGCAAAAGCGGAATCCGACCAAAAGCTTGCGGACGCACGCCAACAGATTCTGGACGCGGAAAAGAAAGTTGCGAAGCTGAAAAAGCCCACATGGTATGTCTTTACCAGAAAGGATAACCCCGGCTTTAGCACCTACGAAAGCGATGCTTACCGCATTGAAAACGTGTGCAAAATATTCCCGGTGTTTTTCTTCCTTGTGGCGATTTTGGTCTGCCTTACCACCATGACCCGTATGGTGGAGGAGGAGCGCACGCAGATAGGCACGCTCAAGGCGCTGGGCTACTCAAAGGCGGCGATTGCGTCGAAGTTCATTGTATATTCCGCGCTGGCAAGCCTTTCCGGCTCGGTAGTGGGCATTGCAGCGGGTTCGTTCATTTTCCCGACGGTAATTTACAGCGCCTACGAAATGCTGTACAAAACTCCGGCGCTGAAGCTTCAGCCCATGCCAGAAGTGTGGGTGCTTGTCACGCTGTGCGCCCTTGTCTGCACCACCGCGGCGGCGCTTATGGCATGCATGGCGGAGCTTCGCTCCAACCCGGCGGCGCTTATGCGCCCGAAGGCTCCGAAGGCGGGCAAGCGCGTTCTCCTTGAGAAAATACCGTTTATTTGGAAGCGCCTGAGCTTCACCCGCAAGGTTACGGTTCGGAACCTGTTCCGCTATAAAAAACGCATTTTTATGACCATTCTCGGCATTGCGGGTTGCACCGCACTGACCATGGCGGGCTTCGGAATTTATTCTTCAATCTCTGTAATTTTGGATAAACAGTACAGTGAGATTTTTAACTACGACCTGATTGTGGTGCTCGATTCTGACGCGGGTGAATACACTCTTGAAACCGTCGACAAGGCTCTTGAGGAGGACGAAAACACCACCGAAAACGTCGAACTTTACATGAAGAGCCTTTCCTATAAGGGAATCGGAGACACTTCGCTTGTTGTGGCGAAGGATACTACGAAGCTTGCGGATGTGGTGAAGTTTAATGACCGCGTGACCGGCAACCCACTTGAGCTTACCGACGATGGCGTGATAATCACGGAGCGCTTTGCGGAGCTTTCCGGCCTTTCTGCCGGCGACGAGTTCACGTTCACCTGCGGCGGCGAAGAAATTACCGCGAAGGTTTCCGCCGTCACCGAAAACTATACGCTGCACTTCGTCTATATGACGGAAAATCTTTACGAAAAGCTTTGCGGAGCAAAGCCCTCAAACAACACATATTTTACCATAATGAAGGACACCGGCGATGAGGCTCAGAAAGAAATGGGCGAACGCCTGATGAGCCTTGACGGTGTGCAGGCGCTTTCCTTCGTCAAGGACAACCGCGAATCATTCGGCAACACGGTAAAGAACCTCAATTATGTGGTTATTCTCATAATTGTTTCCGCTGCGATGCTGGCGTTTGTGGTGCTTTACAACCTTACAAATATCAATATCACGGAGCGAATCCGCGAAATTGCCACCATAAAGGTGCTCGGATTTTACGACAACGAGGTTTCTGCCTATGTTTTCCGCGAAAACATATTGCTCACGCTCATTGGAGATGCTATCGGGCTTGGAGCGGGCGTGTGGCTGCACCGCTTTGTAATTCAGGTGGCGCAGACCGACTCTGTCATGTTCGGCAGAACGCTGCCGCTGTGGTGTTTTGCAGCCGCGTTTGTGCTGACACTGATTTTCGCCCTTCTGGTTGACTTCATCATGCACTTCCGTCTAAAAAAGGTCAGTATGGTGGAATCTCTGAAATCGGTAGAATAAGATTGTGGCGCGCAGCGGGGCAATGCAGAATAGTGTGGAGCTTGCAGAGTGGAGAGCGGAGTTTTGCACTGCGGCGACTGAGAGCGTTTTTGGCTCCCCCTGTGCAAGGGGAGCTGGATTGCTGCGTAAAGGATTCAAGCAGCAAGACTTAGGGGCTGTATCCGCGACAAGGCATAGCGTCTACACATTGAAAACAGTTCCATATCTTCACGCGTATCACAACTTTTCTGTAAATTTTTTTGAAAAAAGTTCGCAGCAGTCTTTATTTTTCAGTAATAACGTGATATAATCTATTTATAGAATATATAGGGAGGGCTTTGCCATGCTCAGAATCGAAGACCAAATTGAAAACTCTACCGCGATGATTAAAACCGCCGACTATATCGAATCTCAGATTCGTAAAATCAACAGCGACAATGGCGGTGTAGCCGATCAGTTCGTTGAAATCGCTAAAGAAGCAGTTGAGAAAATGCGCGATACAATGCGCCAGGGCGGCATCATCAGATAATATATTTTCTGAATCAGTATGTAAAAAAGCACCGAGGTAAGTCTCGGTGCTTTTTTTGCGGGGGAGATGGAGGAGCCATGCAAGGTATGGGAACATTGCGGTGAAGTCGCCTTGGATCACCTTGTTTACAAGGGAGCTAAGATTCACTCACCATCGCCGCGGAGCAGCTTTTAAACAAAATGATATTTTTGCATCCTTTTCTGTTCACAAAATCTTAAACAAAAACAAAACCCTTCGACGTTTACAAAAAGCGCAAAGAATGTTATAATATAATGTAATGCTGCTTGAAAAGGAGGAAAAAGGTGCAAAAAATAAGAGCTTCAATAAAAAAATACCTTAAAACCGTCGATAAATGGATACTTTTGTTTTGCATTTTTCTTTCCACACTCAGCGTGCTGCTGCTGTATAGTCTGTACCAGTCCAATGTGGCAAGCACGCTTCGCCTTTCGGAAAGAACCTGCATAGTCCAGCTTGCCGCAATGTTTATGGGGCTTACCGCGGCGGTGATAATTTCGAATATAGATTACCATTTTATAGTAAAACTCTGGAAGCTGTACATACCGGTTTCGGTTTTCCTCGTGCTGCTGACGTTCTTCGTCGGTTTGCAGGTTGACGAAAGTGTCGATGACAAGGCATGGCTGCGGCTGCCCTTCGGACTGACCTTTCAGCCGTCGGAGCTGCTGAAAATCTGCTTTATTATGAGCTTTGCCTACCACCTTTCAAAGGTGAAAAGTGAACTGAACAAGCCGCTTAATATGTTGCTGCTGTGCATTCACGGCGCAGTGCCGATTTTGCTGATACACTTTCAAGGCGACGATGGTACGGCAATCGTTTTTGCATTCATCTTCGTGGTGATGCTGTTCGCAGCGGGGATTGATTGGAAATATATGCTCGCCGGTGCGGCGATGCTTGCGGTGGCGGTGCCTATTGCATGGCAATATTTGCTTACCGACGACCAGCGCGGGCGCTTTTTAGCTCTGTATTTTTCAGAATATAACGGCACCGCCGTGGACGATTACCAACAAAGCCGCGGGCTTATTTCCATCGGTCTGGGGCAGCTTCTCGGCAAGGGGCTTTTTAAAAAAGACTATTACTATGTTCCGATGATGCATAACGACTTCATATTTTCGTTTATCGGCCAGGCACTGGGATTTGTCGGCGCAATGATTGTGGTGGCGACGCTTTGCGGAATCTGCCTGCGCGCCATAAGCAACGCCCGCACCGCCTACGACCCGCTTGGCGCGTACATATGCTACGGATTTTTTGCGATGTTTTTTTCACAGTGTCTTATAAACATCGGAATGTGTGTCAGTGCGCTGCCGGTAATCGGCATTACGCTGCCGTTTTTAAGTGCGGGCGGAACCTCCGTCTGCATAACCTATCTTGGCGTAGGACTGCTGCTCAGCGTGCAGGTTCACCGCCAAAGAAACCTTTTCTTTGAATAACAGGAGCTGATTTTTTATGAAATACTCTGCCGCTATCGACCTTGGCGGAACAAATATAGGTGTGGGAATTGTCGGCGAGGACGGAACACTGCTTCACAACATTTCCGTTCCGGTGGAGGACGCTTCCACAGCCGCGGCACTGATTTCTCAGCTTGTGGCGGCGGTGCGCCTTGGCGCAGAGGGCGTGGACATGGAGCTTTCGTCCATGGAATTTGTGGGCGTGGGTGTACCAGGCATAAGCAGCGGCGCGAAAGGTCCGGTTATTTTTGCGCCCAACATTTTCTGGCGGAATGTGGATCTTGCCGCAGTGCTCGAGGAGCAGCTTGAGTTGCCGGTTCTTTTGGCAAACGATGCGGACTGTGCCGCCCTTGGTGAGTACAGTTTCGGCGCGGGCAAAAACTTCGGGAGCATGCTCATGCTCACTTTGGGAACCGGCGTCGGCGGCGCAATCGTCGCGGACGGCAAGCTTTTCAAAGGCTTCGGAAAGCACGCGGGCGAGTTTGGCCATGTGCCGCTGGTGCACGGCGGATTGCACTGCGGCTGCGGAAAAAACGGTTGCTTTGAGGCGTATTGTTCCGCTCCGGCGCTGAAGCGTCAGACTCGCGCTGCCGCAGAACAGCACCCGGAATCTCTTATTTGGGAGATGACCGGCAATGACCTTTCCAAAATCGGCGGGCGAACCGCCTTTGACGCGGCGGAGCGCGGTGACATTACCGGTGCGATGGTAGTTGACCGCTATATAAGCTATCTTGCAGACGGAATTTCCGGTTTTGTGAACGTTTTCCGCCCGGAGGTAGTCATCCTCGGCGGCGGCGTGAGCAACCAGGGTGCTTCCCTTATCGACCCGCTGAACGAAAAGGTCGCGCACCTTTGCTATTCCCACGAAAGCATCGAGCCGCCGAAGGTGATAAAAGCTGCCCTTGGGAACAAGGCGGGCATCATCGGTGCGGGAATGCTGGGGTTTGAGCTTTGAGCTATGTCTGCGGCATTGCTGTGTATTATCTTTTGCCCGTAAAGGGTGCAAAGTAATGTGTGACCGCCATGCGGTCACATTTTTTATAAACACACCACACTATTCGTCGTAAAAGCCGATTTTTTACCGCGGTTGTTCAAAGTTTTTTGGTGAGTATTCCCCTTGCCAAAAAGCTTGAGATATGCTATCATATAAATTTAGAATATGTGGAAAAGGGGGCGAACTGCGCCTTGCAAAGCTTTGTATCACATTCCGAGGCGGAAACGGCAGACTTTGCCCGAGAGTTTGCAAAAACTCTAAAGCCGGGCGACGTAGTTGCGTTTTTCGGCGGACTTGGCGCAGGAAAAACCACTTTTACCAGATATATGTGCGAAGCACTCAACTGCCGGGACGATGTTTCAAGCCCGACATTTGCGTTGGTACACTGCTATCGGGCAAAATTCCCAATTTACCACTTCGATATGTACCGTATAAGCGGGTTCGACAACCTGTATTCCACCGGATTTTTCGACTATCTCGACGCGGGCGGCGTGCTCGTAATCGAATGGAGCGAAAATGTGCTCGAATTCTTGCCGAAGGACATGATTCGCGTGGATATAAAGCGTATAAGCGACAACGAACGCGAAATTACCGTGAAAAGGGGAGAGAAAAAATGAAGATACTCGGCTTTGATACCGCAGCAAAAACCGCTTCCGTTGCACTGACGGATGGCGGCCGCCTTGTTTCCGAATTTTATCTCGACAGCGGCTTTACCCATAGTGAAACCGTTCTTCCGATGGCAAAGGCACTGCTCGACAATGTCCGAATCAAGCCGGAGGATATTGATGTGTTTGCCGTAAACTGCGGACCGGGTTCTTTCACCGGACTCCGTATCGGAATTGCCGCCGTGAAGGCCATGGCGATGAGCCTTGATAAGCCTTGCGCGGCTGTTTCCACTTTGGAAGCACTTGCAGCAAATCTTCTTGGACGCAGTGGAATTATTTGCCCTGTTATGGACGCCCGCTGCAACCAGATGTATACAGCCTTTTTCAAGAGCGACGGAGAAACGCTTTCTCGTATTTGTGACGACAGAACCGTTTCCACCGACGCTCTTTTTGAGGATATAAAGAAAATTTTCGCCGAGGGCGGCGAAAAGATTATGCTTGTGGGCGATGGCGCGGAGATCTGCGCCGAGCGCTTCGGCGAACTTGTCGAAGCGGCTCCGCCGCAGCTTGTTAAGGGACATGCCTTCAGCGTTTGCCGCATTGCGGAAAAGCAAAGTGCCGAAGGCACAATCGTAACGGCGGCGGAGATTGTTCCGAACTATCTTAAACTTGCCCAGGCGGAAAAAGAAAAGCTTGAGAAAGAGGGTAAATTATGATCGCAATCGGTTCCGACCACGGCGGATATCTCCTTAAAGAGGAAATCAAAAAGCACCTTGAGGAAAAGGGATACGATTTCAAAGACTTAGGTACGGACAGCACCGCTTCCTGCGACTATCCCGTCTACGCCGAAAAGGTGTGCAACGCAATTCAGTCCGGCGAATGTGAAAGGGGAATCCTTGTTTGCGGAACGGGCATCGGCATGAGTATGTGCGCAAACAAGTGCAAGGGAATCCGCGCGGCGGTTTGCGGCGATCACTTCTCCGCCGAGTTCACCAGAAAACACAACAACGCAAATGTGCTCTGCCTTGGCGCGCGTGTAATCGGCTCCGGCGTTGCCATGCAGCTTGTCGACATATTCCTCACCACGGAATTTGAAGGCGGTCGCCATGAAAAACGCATCGAAATGATGATGGAGCTTGAAAACAAGTAATCCAAATGCCTTTTATACCCAATTTTAGTTTTGATAAATTTTATAATATTTTTTTCAAGGAGGAACAGCATATGTCCAAACAGCCTATCGTTCTCGACCACCCGCTTATCCAGCACAAACTCTCCATTCTTCGCCGCGAAGAAACAGACACCAAAACTTTCCGTGAGCTCATCACTGAAATCGCAATGCTTATGTGTTTTGAAGCAACTCGTGACCTTGAAACCGAGGATGTTGAAATCGAAACTCCTGTTGCAAAATGCGTAGCAAAGCAGCTTAAAGGAAAACAGCCCGCCATTGTTCCGATTCTCCGCGCCGGTATCGGTATGGTTGACGGCATGCTCAACCTTCTTCCTCAGGCAAGAGTGGGCCACATCGGTCTTTACCGCGACCCCGAAACCTGCAAGCCCGTTGAATACTACTGCAAACTGCCGGATGACATTGCAGAGCGCGAGGTTTTTGTTGTTGACCCCATGCTTGCCACCGGCGGTAGCGCCATTGACGCTATCAGCCAGATTAAAAAGCGCGGCGTGACCCGCATTCGCTTTATGTGCACCATCGCTGCTCCCGAAGGTTTGAAAGCCCTCCAGGAAGCACATCCGGATGTACAGATTTACTGTGCCGCCTGCGACAGCCACCTCAACGAGCACAACTACATCGTTCCCGGCCTTGGCGATGCGGGTGACAGAATTTTCGGCACTAAATAATGAAGATTATGGCAGTTGACTTCGGCGACGCGCGCACCGGTCTTGCAATGTGCGACAAAACGGAGTTTTTAGCGTCGCCCATAGGCGTCATTCACGAAAAGCGCTTTGAGCACGCGGTGGAAAAGGTTGCCGCAGCCGCCGTCGAACACAAGGCGGACGCGGTAATTGTCGGTCTGCCCCTCAATATGAACGGCTCGGAGGGCTCCAGAGCGGAGCTTTGTCGGGAATTTGCCTCGAAGCTCCCGGATTACGGCGTGACCGCGCCCATAAGAATGTGGGACGAACGCCAAACCACCGTTTCCGCCACGGGCTACCTCAATCAGACGGACACCCGCGGCAAAAAGCGCAAGGAAGTAATCGACGCCGTCGCCGCGGTGATTATCCTCGACAGCTACCTCCAGTGGCGCAAAAACCACCCCGGGGAATTTTAACAGAAAGCCCCTCGCAAGGGGCTTTCTTTGTAGCTCTTCTTTGTCGAACGCCTTTCAGCCTGTGACGAAGCGATAATAAGCACCCTCGCCGAGTTTGGATTTCAAGCGCCGCATAGCACAAGGCACAGCTTTCCCCTATGGGATAATTCCAAGCCTAACATTAAAAGAAGCACCCCGCGGGGGTGCTTCTTTTCAGTTGCTATGTATTTTTTCGTAAAGCGCTGCGGCAGAATTGCCGATGCCAAGCGCCTTCGCCGCATTGCTCATCTCCGTAAGGCGTACGCCGTCGGAAAGCAGCTCAATGCACAGGGCGGCAAGCCCCTCCGGCGTGTCCGCCGTGGCCGCCGCGCCGCGCTCGGTAAAGAACGCAAGGTTCGGCGCTTCGCAGCCGCCGACGGCATTCACCAAAACCATGGGCAGACCCTTCACAGCGGCCTCCGTGGTGCTGATGCCGCCGGGCTTTGTCAGATAAAGGTCGGCGCTGTCCATCAGCAGCGAAATATTTTTCGAGTACCCGCGGATATTTATGTTGCCGAAGGCGGCGTATTCGTCGCTCAGGCGGTGGAAAAGCCGCTTGTTGTTGCCGCAAACCACCGTAACCTCGCAGTCGTCGGGCAGATTCTCTGAAATATCGCGCAAAATTTTCTTGATAGGGCCGCAGCCCATGCTGCCACTCATTATGAGCAGGTGCTTGCGCTGTGGGTTCACGCCCGCGTTCTCCTTCGCGGCGGCTTTGTCGATGTGGCGGAAGAACATCGGCCGCACGGGAATTCCGCTTGGCATAAGGCTCTCCGCCGGAATGCCAAGCGCGGCAAAATCGTCATTTACATTTTGGTACGGTGTTACGAAAATGTCCGTGCGCACATCCTCCGCAGTGGGGCTTGCTGTGTAGTCTGTTACGATGAATGCGGTTTTCACCGCAAGTGGCTTGTGTGACTGAATCTCCGTCATCATCAGGGCGGGGAACAGGTGCGTACAGATAACCGCGTCAAACCCAAGCGTGGTGATAAAACGCCGAAGTTTGCGGCAGCCGAGCTTCAGCACGCGCTTCGCGGCAGATTTTTCGTCCAAAGTTGACGGATGTTCTTCTGCGAAGGAATAACCTTTGTTAAACACTTCGGGGAAATAGCGGTAAAGCCGAACGTGCCATTTGGAAACAAATTTAGACGTACCCTCGGAAATAAAGTTCAGCGCGTCCATTGTAAGGCACTGGTCGCCGCGGCTTTCAAACTCTGCCTGGATGGCAGCGGCGCAGGAATTGTGCCCTTCGCCGGTGTTGCAGCTCAAAATAAGAACTCGCATTTTTTCACTCCTTCGCTGCGTTTTTCACGCTTCTGGAATACAGGCGTACAAGCCGCGGTCGGTTGTACCGTTGAATCAGGATGAACGGAACGTTGCCAAAAAGGGCGTAAATCGCGTAGACGACAACGCCGCCGGCACCGGGCCACAGCCAAAGGCAATACAGCCCGGTAACGCAGAGCAGGAGGTGCGTTACCTCCGCCTCGCAGGTTTCCAAAATCATAGTGTGCAGCCTTTGGCTGTCAACGCCGCCGGAAAGATTTTTCGCCGGCATAAGGTGCTTAAAAATTTTGCTCATGTCCGGAACCTTGTTTTGCCATTTGTTTATGCCGATTTTGGTATAAATTTTCCCACCGTTCTCAAAGCCGAAGCTCTTAAAGGGAAATTTGTCGTATTTGAATACATTTTTGGGGAAAATTCGCCCGATTATGAAGGACAAAATTCCGGTGACGGCAAAGTAAATTGCGCAGTAAAGTAAGTTCACAAAATCCTCCGAATCAGTCGTCGTTCACTTCAACATATTGGTCGTTGTCATCGGGAAGCTGGTGGTCAATAATTTTGACGGTAAACAGTGCGACGATCAGGTTGAGAATACCGTCCGCCAACATGGAGATTCCAAGGAAAATGGTGAGCACATGCGCTGCCTCCGCCGGGCGGATGATGAGCAGGATGCCTGCTGCAACAGTGATTATAGCGAATGCAAGGATAACCCACCATGTTTTGATTCCGAAGGGCTTCGAGTCAATGGCAATCTGAATTTTGAACAGACCGTCGCAAAGCACCGCAATGCCCATCACTATGCAGAAAAAGCTGAGCAGATGCTCCGGGTTCACAAGGACGATTATGCCAAGGGCGATAAGCAGCCCGCCGAAGGCAAGGTCGTACTGGAACGCAAGGCGGAACAGATCCTTGGAAAAATATCCGACGATTTTTACAATGCCGAAAACAATCATGCCTATTCCGAGCAGAATTCCCAGTGCGGTGATGGAAAGCTCCGGCATGGTGATAAGTAGAATTCCCAGCACGCAGTAGAGCACGGAAAGGATAATATAGCCGATTTTTGCGGCTTTCATGGGTATAACTGAACGCATAAAAGGTGACCTCCCAAAATTTCTATTGTATATTATACCCACGCTGCGCATAAATGAAATAGTCAAAAATCGGAATGTGCCTAAAAATCAGACACGCGAACAAAAAAAGATGACGAAAAAGTGAAAACCATAGTGACAACGGTAGAACGATGTGGTAAAATATCCTAAAAAGGAGGCGACCGCCGTGGGAAGAAAACTTTTTTGCGATATAAGCCCTACCTGCTATAAAATCTCCGTGTGGAAGTGCTGCCGAATCCGCGAAATCAAGGACTTTTTCAGCCGCGAAAAGTTTGCGGCGCAAAAAAGCAGCGACCTTTTGCCGAACGTGGTGAAGGGGCATACCTCCGTTTTGGTACGCCGCCTCGAGGGCGTGGATATGCGCCTTCAGGAGAATAAGGTGACGAACATTGCTCTTGCCACCGCAAAGATAAACGGAATTATCGTCCGCCCGGGCGAAACGTTCTCTTTTTGGCGAACAGTGGGCAAAACCGCCGAAAAGCAGGGCTACAAAGAGGGACTTGTGATTTACCGCGGCGGAAAGCTTGGCAGCGGAATCGGCGGCGGGCTTTGCCAAATGGCGAACATGGTTCACTGGCTGGTGCTCAACAGCCCCCTCACCGTGACGGAGCTGCACCACCACTCCGACGCACTTTTCCCCGATGAGCGCCGCCGGGTGCCTTTTGGCACCGGCACCTCCGTGCTCAATAATTATATTGATTATAGATTTAAGAACACAACAGATCAGACTGTGCAGCTTGTTACATGGATTGAGGACGGCGAGCTTTGCGGCGAACTAAGAAGCAAGCACCGGTACCCCTGCCGCTACAAGCTTTACGAAGAGAATAATCGGTTTGTGGAGGAAAACGGCAAATGGTACCGCCTTTCAAAGGTTTGGCGCAGCGTAATCGACCGCGCCACCGGCGAAGAGCTGCGCCGGGAGCTCATTCTCGATAACCACTCGTTGGTGATGTACGACCCGGTGCTCATCCCTCCGGAGCAGATAAGCAGGGAGTGAATTTTGTGCTCAAAATCGAAGCCTTGAACCCTAAATATGCCGCAAAAGCGGCGTATATCTGCGGTGAAAAACGGCTTACCTATGCGAAATTATACGAAAAAGCAGAACGGATTGCCGCCGTGCTCAAAGCACAGGGCGGCGGAGCTGTTGCCGTGCTCGGGAACAAAGAACCCGAGATGATAATATCAATTTTGGCGTGCATAATGGCACGCCGCGCTTATGTCCCGCTGGAGGATAACCTGCCGCAAGCACGCATCGCCGCTGCCATCCGGCAGGCAGAGTGCACTCTCGTGCTCAAAAACGGCTCCGCCTGCCCTGATTGCGGTATTCCGTGCTCAACCCTCGCGGAGCTTGAGCACACACCAGACAAAGCGGCGTGCGGCGGTGCTCAAAATGCAGAAATACCCACGGAACAGGAGAACAGCGGTGCTCAAAACGAAACTGCGTACATAATTTTCACATCCGGCAGCACCGGCACGCCGAAGGGCGTGCCGATTTCCTACGCGAATCTGGGAAATTTTACTCAGTGGATATGCTCGGACGAGGTGCTTTCCGGGTTTGAGCACCCGGTGGTGTTAAGCCCCGCAAGCTTCGGCTTTGACCTTTCCGTTGCCGGAATTTATTATGCGCTTTCCGCGGGCGGAACCATAGTCACCGTGAGCAGGGAGGAGCAGAAAAGCTTCGACGGCATTTTCGCCGCCCTGCAAAAAAACTCTGCGGAAATTGCTGTTTTGACCCCGACCTTTATGAAGCTCTGTCTGCTGAACGCAGATTTTAACGAGGAAAATTTTCCGCGTCTGCGCTGCTGCTGGTTCTGCGGCGAACGCCTTGAAAAGGCGCTCTGCGAAAAGCTGCTTCGGCGCTTCCCAAGCCTGAAAATAATCAACGCCTACGGACCTACCGAGGCGACCTGCGCCGTCTGTTCCGCGATGATAACCGCAGAGACTTTGGCGGCGGGGGAGCCATTGCCGGTGGGGGATATTTCCTCGGCGGCGTGCAAAATAGAAATCGAAAACGGAGAAATTATTCTTTCCGGCACAAGCGTTTTTGGCGGCTACATAGGCGCCGCCGAGAGAACCGGCGGGCGCTTCGCCACCGGTGACCTCGGCGAAATCCGCGGCGGAAAGCTCTACTGCACCGGACGCGCCGACGGCCGCATAAAGTGCAAGGGCTACCGCATTGAGCTTGGCGATATTGAAGCAAATATTCTTGCGATCTGCGGCGTGCGAGCCTGCTGCGCTGTGGCAAAGCGAAGCAAAAACGGAGATACCGCATACATAAAAGTCTTTGTTTCCGCAGAACCGACCCTTGGCGAGGAAACGCTTCGTACCGCATTAAAATCCGCTTTGCCGTAATATATGATACCGAAAGTGATTGAGTTTCTGCCGCAGCTCCCCGTAAACGGGCACGGCAAAACAGATAGGAGGCTGCTTGAACATTATGAAGAAAATTTATGACATACTCTATGAAATCTGCGGCGACAACCGCGTGTATAATCAGGATTGCGAGCTTGTGGAAAGCGGACTTCTTGACTCCTATGCTGTGATTGAGCTGTTCTCCCGGCTGGAGGACGAGGGGATCGAGATAAACCCTGCCCGTGTCGACCGCAGCCTGCTCAAAACCCCGGCAGGGATTGCAAAACTGGTGGAGGAATATGAAAGTGACGGTTTACAAAATGAATAATCAAAATTCTAACTATTCATAACGCCGGTTCTTGCATTCCTCCGTGCCTTGTAGTATAATGATGAGGTAATAAATTATATGGAGGTATAAAATGGATATTTTGAAAAGAAGCGAAGTTCCGGAAGAGTTCACTTGGAACCTCGCCGATATGTTTGAAAGCGACGAAGCTTGGCTCAAAGAGTACGAATCTTTGAAGGAACTGCCTGCAAAAATTGCCGAGTTCCAAGGTAAGCTTGGCGAGTCCGCAGAAAATTTGCTTGCGTTTATGAAGCTCAGCGATGAGATTGAAGTACGTATTTCCATGTTCCACGGCTATGCAAACTGCAAAGGCGACCAGGACACCGGCAACAGCAAGTATCAGGATTTCCGCGGAAAGGCAACCGCAATAGTCGTTTCCATTATGAGTGCTATGGCATTTTCCACTCCTGAAATCATGGAAATTTCCGATGAGAAGATGGAGCAGTTTTACAAGGACGAGCCGGAACTCAATACTTACCGCCGCAGCATTTATCAGATTCGCCGCAAGAAAGAACATATTCTTTCTAAAGACGCCGAAACCATTCTCGCCGCAGCGGGCGAAATGGCGGAAGGTCCTGAGACCATCGGCAGCACTTTCCGCAATGCGGAGCTGAAATTCCCCTCTGTAACCGACTCCGAGGGCGTTGAGCACCAGCTTACCAACGGTTCTTTTGTTCCGCTTCTTGAAAGCAGTGATGTAAATTTCCGTAAAAAGGTATTTGAAACCTATTATAACCGCCTTGGTGAGTACAAAAACACCATCGCTGCAACTTTGGACGCTCAGTTCAAGCAGCTTTGCTTCTTCGCCAATGCAAGAAAATATCCCAGCACTCTGGCAGCTTCCCTTGATGCGACCGAAGTTCCCACCGAAGTTTACCACAACCTCATTGAGGCTGTTCACGGCAATCTTGACAAAATGTACCACTATGTTTCCCTCCGCAAAAAGCTCATGGGACTTGACGAGCTTCACATGTACGACGTCTACACTCCCATTGTTGCGGATGCCGCGGAGAAAATCTCCTTTGAACAGGCGAAAGAAAATGTTCTTGAAGCACTTCAGGTTCTCGGCCAGGACTATGTGGATCTTCTCAAGGAAGGATTTGCCAACCGCTGGATCGACGTCTACGAAAACGTCGGTAAACGCGGCGGCGCATACTCCTCCGGCAGCAGCCGCCCGCACCCCTATGTGCTGCTGAACCACAAGGACAACCTCGACAGCCAGTTTACCCTTGTTCACGAAATGGGTCACGCGCTGCACAGCTACCACAGCACCAAATATCAGCCGATTTGCACCTCCGACTATGTAATTTTCGTCGCCGAAGTCGCTTCCACCTGCAACGAAGTGCTGCTTATGCGCCATCTTTTGGCAAAAACTACCGACAAACGCGAGCGTGCATATCTCATAAATCACTTCCTCGACCAATTTAAGGGAACTGTTTACCGCCAGACCATGTTCGCCGAGTTCGAGCTTGCCATGGGCGAGATGGCGGAGCGCGGCGAGTGCCTTACCGCCGATGCACTTTGCGCCAAGTACCACGAGCTGAATAAGCTTTACTTCGGACCCGACATGGTTTCCGACGACGGCATCGCTCTTGAGTGGGCGCGTATTCCTCATTTCTTCTACAATTACTATGTTTTCCAGTACGCCACCGGCTTCTCCGCCGCGGTTGCCATTGCGAACCGTATTCTGGAGCTTGGCGAGCCCGCCGTCAAGGATTACAAAAAGTTCCTTTCCGGCGGCAGCAGCACCGACCCGATTTCCCTTCTCAAAATTGCCGGTGTGGATATGAGCAGTCCGGAGCCTGTGAACTCCGCACTCAAGCTCTTCGGCGAGCTTGTGGACGAACTTGAACAGCTCATGCTCTGATAAGCAATTCTGTAAAGAAAAAGTCGGCTAAATATGATCTTACAATAAAACAGACGGCGTTCAGCTTCGGCCTGCGCCGTCTGTTTTTGTACTCTTGTTGAAAAAAGTTTCATTTTTGTGCTATAATGTATAACACAAAGATGAAAAAGCCGAGAGACGAAATGGAGAAAAATATGAGCAAAGATATGTGCGTAGCTTGTGGCGACGGGATTTTGAATATTCGAGCCGGAGCAATCATTATGAAAAACGGAAAGCTTTTGATGGTGGAAAATAACAAAAGCTATCTCTACTCCGTTGGCGGCAGGATAAAATTTGGCGAAACGGCGGAAGAGGCTGTTGTTCGTGAAGTGTTTGAAGAAACAGGCGTTCAGATGGAAATTGACCGCCTTGGCTTTGTGCATGAAAACTATTTCTATGGTGACATGCCATCCAATCTGAACAAGCTGATTTACGAGATTTCATTTTTCTTTTATATGAAAGTGCCCGATGATTTTGCGCCGGTCAGCGAAAGCTTCATGGAAGGCAGCAGCAAAGAACGCTTGGTGTGGGTTTCGCTCGATGATGAAATTAAGATGTATCCGGAATTTTTTAGAACGGAGCTTAAAAACCCAACAGATACGGTAAAGCATTTTGTTAATGATGAGAGATAATTAACGACAGTGGTACGTTTATTTTGGAACAGGCATGACCAAAATCATTTCTGCTTCAAAAAATCCGAACTTTACTTTTACCGGCAGGGACACCTGCCGGACTTTTTTAATGTAAAAAATCGCACATTTGTTCTCGGCTTTTGTCCTAACCTCTTGCTATTTGCGGCGAAAAGACGTAAAATATACTTATAAATTCTGCGCGCATAAAAGGGGGTGGCTCTTTTGAAGATTTTTCATGTGGATATGAACTCATTTTTTGCTTCCTGCGAGCAGGCTGCGAGCCCTGAATATGCCAAAAAGCCCCTTATTGTCTGCGGCGACCCGCAAAACCGCGCCGGAATCGTTCTTGCCGCAAGCTATGAGGCGAAGGCCTTCGGCGTGAAAACCACCATGCCCTGCTACGAGGCGAAACGCCTTTGCCCAAATGCAATTTTTGTTCCCTGCCGCCACAAGCTGTACGCGCAGGTCAGCAGAAAAGTTATGGCAATTCTTGACGGTTTCACTCCGATTAAGGAGCAGGCCTCAATCGACGAAGCCTACCTTGATATGACCGGAACGGAGCGGCTTTTCGGCGAGTCCGCCGAAGCCGCCCGAAAAATTCAGCAGCGAATTTATGACGAACTGCATATCGGCTGTTCAGTGGGAATTTCCACCAATAAGCTGCTGGCAAAAATGGCAAGCGACATGAAAAAGCCCATGGGAATAACCGAGCTTTATGAAAATGATGTTCAGCAAAAGCTTTGGCCGTTGCCAGTGAGGGCGCTGTTCGGCGTTGGCGAAAAAACCGCCGAAAAGCTTGAGCGCTACGGCATAAGAACCGTCGGTGACCTTGCCGCCGCGGAGGAAAATTGGCTTTCCGGAGTTTTCGGTCCCGCCATGGCAAAATATTTGCACGAAGCGGCGAACGGTCGGGGCGCGGAGCGCCTTGAGCCGGACGGCACGGTGGAGAGCCACACCGTCGGCAATGAAAATACCTATTCCCATGATGTAAATTCTCTTGAGGAAGCGCACCGAGAGTTGCTTTTTATCTGCGACAGCGTGGGCTACCGTCTGCGCAAAGAAGAAAAGCAAGCGCGCTGTGTCACTTTGAAGATAAAATACTACGATTTCAAGGTTATCACCCGCAGCCGCACTTTGCCCATGCCTTTTTGCGATACGGACACTCTTTACAGGACGGCGGCGGAGCTTTTTGACACTAATTGGAACAGAAAACCCCTGCGGCTTCTCGGAGTGACCGCTTCAGGCTTTGACGACTGCGAGCAGACGACGCTTTTTGAAGATCCCGCCGCGGAAAAGCACGGTGCTGTGGATGAAAGCGTGGACGCGCTTCGCCGCAGATTCGGATTCAACAGCGTGGTTCGAGCTTCGCTTATGGAAAAGAAAAATAAAAAACTGTAAAATTTCCTTGCTTTGCAGCATAAAATTACAAATAATTCCGCTTTAGGAGGCGTTAAAATGAAAGTACTTATTATTAACGGCAGTCCGCGCCAAGGCGGCAACACCACCGTTGCTCTGCGAGAAATGGAAAATGTTTTCAAAGCGTCCGGCGTGGAAGTGGAAACCGTTCAGATCGGCAGCAAAAATATTCGTGGCTGCATTGCCTGCAACCGCTGTGCCACCACTGGCAAGTGCGCCGTTGACGATGTGGTGAATGAGCTTGCAGAAAAGTTTGAGCGTGCCGATGGTCTTGTGGTGGCAAGTCCGGTTTATTACGCTTCCGCTAATGCAACTCTTATTGCGTGCCTTGATAGGCTTTTTTACAGCACAAAATTTGATAAAACAATGAAAGTCGGCGCAAGCGTTGCCTGTGCACGCCGCGGCGGATGCTCTGCAACTTTCGACGAACTGAACAAATATTTTACGATCAGCGGAATGCCTGTCGCCTCAAGTCAGTATTGGAACGCAATTCACGGCGCGGCGAAGGGCGACGCGGAGCTTGACGAGGAGGGTAAGCAGACCATGCGCGTGCTTGCGGCAAATATGACCTTCCTAATGAAGAGCATCGCTCTTGGCAAAGAAAAATACGGTTTGCCGGAAAGAGAGCCGCGTGTTGCAACAAATTTTATTAGATAATAAAACATAACAATCGCTTTGTTATGCAAAAAAATCCCGTCATTCGGCGGGATTTTTTGTTTCTATAAAATTATCCTCTGTAAACGAAGGATTTGCAGTCGGTGCACTCGCATTTGGTGGGGTTGTTTTCGTGAGTTTCGATCTCGATTCTTTCAAGGGTGCAGCAGTTGCAGTCTTTGCAGTGATGCTCGCAGTTATTGACGGTGCAGCGGATATTGGGGTTTGCTTCTCTCATAAAAATGCCTCCTTAATAAATTTGCTATTAGTTTTTGCAGGCGGAGCGTATTTATGCAGAAAAACAGTTCTAATTTTTGCTTTTTTTCATATAAATTTTTTGACGAAAAAATTTTTGAAGGAAGGGTAATTATGAAAGACACAAACGTATATAAGGACATTGCCGCGCGTACTTCCGGTGATATATATATCGGTGTGGTGGGGCCTGTGCGCACAGGCAAAAGCACCTTTATAAAAAAGTTTATGGAAACGCTGGTTTTGCCGAATATAAATAATGAGTATAAGAGGGATAGGGCAAAGGACGAACTTCCGCAGTCTGCTGCCGGGAAGACAATCATGACAACCGAGCCCAAATTTGTTCCGGAAGAGGCGGCGGAAATAAACATCGACGGCGAAACTGCTTTACGGGTGCGCCTTATCGACTGCGTGGGCTATATAGTGCCCTCTGCCATCGGTTATTTTGAGAACAACGCGCCGCGCATGGTACTTACACCATGGTATAAAGAGGAAATTCCGTTCAATATGGCGGCGGAAATCGGCACGGATAAAGTAATAACCGAGCATTCCACCATCGGACTTGTGGTGACGTCCGATGGCTCCATCAGCGATATTCCGCGGGAGGAATATCGCGAAGCGGAGCAGCGTGTGATTGCGGAGCTGCAAAGCCTTGACCGCCCATTTGCAGTGATTCTTAACTGTGCGGAACCGCAAAGCGCTTCTGCACAGACAATCGCCGCGGATATGGAGCGCGAATACGGTGTGCCGGTGGCGGTGCTCAACTGTCTGAACATGACTGAGGACAACATCAAGGAAATTCTCTTAGACGTGCTCGGCCGTTTCCCTATAAAAGAGGTTGCCATAGATATGCCCGGCTGGCTCATGAGCCTCGATAGGGAGCACTGGCTGCGAAAAGCAGTGTTTGAACCCGCCGTAGCGGCGGCACGCCGCATCGGAAAAATTTCCGAAGTGCGAGGCTTGCTGCCCTCGCTTTCGGAGTGCGAGTATGTAAAGGACGCTGCGCTGCGAAACATAAACCTCGGCAGCGGACGCGCCGACATAACAATTATGCTGAATCCGGAGCTTTTCTATCGCGTGCTAAGCGAGCAGACCGGAATTGAAATTGAGGGTGAAAACGCCCTTATGCCGCGTATGCGCGAGCTTGCGTCAATAAAGCGGAAGTACGACCGCATCCGTGGAGCGCTTGACCAGGTGGAGGCGGTTGGCTACGGCATAGTTATGCCGTCCATAGATGAGCTTACGCTGGAGGAGCCTGAAATAGTGCGCCAAGGCGGCCGCTATGGAGTAAAACTCCGCGCGTCCGCGCCGTCAATTCACATGATGCGCGCCGACATTACAACGGAGGTTGCGCCCATTGTCGGCAGCGAAAAGCAGAGCGAGGATTTGGTGCGGTACCTGCTCGATGAATTCAAGGAAGATCCGAAAAAAATTTGGGATTCAAACATTTTTGGCAAAAGCCTGCACGAGCTGGTCAACGAAGGACTGCACACAAAGCTTGCGCGAATGCCGCAGGAGGCTCGCTTAAAACTTCAGGAAACCATCAGCCGCATAATCAACGACGGCTGCTCCGGGCTTATCTGCATTATACTTTAATTGAAAAGCGTCCGGCGGAAATCCGCCGGATATTTTTATGCGGCGATTTTGTATGCAGAGGCGCGGCGCATGCGAGCACGCTCTCTTTTTCTGCGGAGCTTTTCTGCTTCAATGGCTTTGGTGCAGTTATAAGCGCCCCAAACGCCGAAACTTGCAGTAAGAAATGACATTATACCGTAAATAAACACCTCAGCAGTGCTTAAAATGCCGCCGTCGCTAAGTCCGGCGACACCGAAAACAGCAATCACGCCGCAAGCAGCGAGTACCTTAAATATAAAGTTCAAAACATATGTTCTTTCCATTTTAAGCATCCTTTCTTGATCTATACGGGGGGTGTTCGATTATTAGAACGTCTGTTCTTGTTTCTGAGTCTATTATACACGAAAAAAATAAAAAAGCAAGGGGTTTTGTCAAAAAAATCGAACACTTGTTCACTTTTTTGAGCCGATAGAGTACGATAGTAAAAAACGCGGCGAAGATATAAGCACGAAAATGGCAAAGGCAATGGCTGAAGCCATGGGCAAGCTCTTCCGCGGGAACATGGCTGTTGTGGTAAAGAAAACATCTGACAACTTTTATAAAGTTCACAGAATTCTTGCTCCTAATTACAGAAAGCTTGATATACAAAACATAAAAAATTCAGAGCCTATGTTGAGAAGGGGCTACACCAAAAATGACGGGGCGCAGGCCAACTCCATCGGCTCTGAATCTAAATACCATCAACTTTTTTATTCATGCCGCAAAATCCATTTTGTCATATCCCGAACCGTATCCTCAATGGGACGGGGGTGGTAGCCGAAGCGCCTTGTGGCGGCCTCGTGGCTGAGCATGCCGTTTGAACCGAGAACCATTATGGAGTATGGGGTGAACAGCAGGGGCTTATTTTGCTTCAAGCAGTATTTTTCGCTGAACGGAGCCGCCAGCTTCGCCGTCCAAAGGGGCATGCAAACCGGGCGATAGTCCAAATCTGCGGCCTTGCCCACGATTTGAAGCAGCCTGCGAATAGTGATATAGTGTCCGGAGAGAATGTAGCCCTTGCCCGGCTCGCCCTCCTCGGCACAGTCCAGAACGCCCTTGGCAACGTCCCGCACGTCCACGAAATTGTATCCGCCGCGAACGGCAATGGGCAGCTTTCCTTTGATGAACGCCTTCGCCATGGAGGTGAAGCTGCCGCACTGCACGTCTCCGGGGCCGATTATGCCGGAGGGGAACACCACGCTGATATTAAGCCCGTGCCGCGCCGCGGAGAAAACCGTTCTCGTTGCGGCGGCCTTGCTCTTGGCGTAATAGCCCTCCACAAGCTTCGGCGAAAATTCGCAGTCCTCCGTCATAACGCAGCCATGCGGCTTTTCCGGTATGGCGTGTACGGAGCTTACATAGATAAGCTTCCCCACACCGCGCTTTTTGCAGATGTGAAGAATGTTTCGTGTTCCGCCCACGTTCACCCTAAAGAGCTTTGCGCCGGGCTTTGTGGCGATGGAAATTATACCCGCGCAGTGAATTACGCAGGTGCGGCTGTCCGCGTCCGCGAAGAATTTGTCAAGGGAATCTTCGTCGCAAACGTCGCCCGTTACCGTGTGAACCTCTTTCGGAAGCAGCTCAGCAAAGGGGTCGCAGGGAAGAACCAGCGCATATACGTCCGCACCGCGGCGAACAAGCTCCTCCGCCACTGCTCTGCCGAGAAAACCGGTCGCACCCGTAAGAAGATATTTATTATACATAACAGAAAAGCCTCCTTTCAAAACAGGCATAAGAGAATATCTCTTTACAATTACAGTATAGCCCAAATAAAGTATATACACAACCGGAATATGTTTCGTAGCCGAAAAAAATCTGTTGTTTTTGTGTGAAATTTTTCCGAAAAGAGGCTTTTTATTCTGCTTTGTTCGGCGGGAAGCTTTGCGCCCTTTATTTTGCGCGGGTTTGCAAATAATGCTTGACTTATCTTAGAAATATGGTAAAATAACAGATGATTGGTCATACGGAAAGGCGCTTTACAATGTCCGAAAACGAAAACAAAGTAGAAAATATTGTCGCAGCCGTAAGGAGCGGCGATTACAGCGAGCTTGATACGCTGATTAAGCTTTGTGTTTTTGTGCCGGAAACCGCCATTTCCGCCGCCCAAAAGCTCGGGTTTGAGCACGATGATCTCCGTCAGGAGGGAGTTGTGGCACTGCTTTATGCGCTGCATTCTTACGACCCCGCCTTGAACACGAGCTTTCGCACATACTCATCCAAATGTATCAGGCGGCGCATAGCCTCGGTTCTGCGCTCCGCCACAAGCAGCAAACGCCTTTCGATGGCGGATTACATTTCGCTTGACAGTGGGTGCGAAATTGCGCAGCAGCAGAATTGGATGCAGGACGTTGAACTTCGGGACATAAAAGAACGGCTTTTCCGCCACCTTTCAAAAATGGAAGCAGAGGTTTTCCGGCTTTATCTTGCCGGGCTTTCTTATAAAGAGATTGCCGGCAAAATAGGGAAAAGCGAAAAATCCGTGGGCAACGCCCTTCGCAGAATAAGAGGAAAGCTGCGAGTTGAAGCGTAAGCGTGACCGTTAATTTGGTATGCGGCTCAAAATGAGCTGAATATACGAATGCTCCGTGGCAATCAGGCAACATCTATCTTTTTCATTTAATTTAGCGGTTGTGGTGAACCAAGGGCAAATACATTTTCAAAAAAGAGGTAAAAACATGTACGAAGACAAAACCTTAGTGTGCAAAGAATGCGGAAAAGAGTTCACTTTCACCGCCGGCGAACAGGAATTCTATGCAGAGCGCGGCTTCACTAACGAGCCCCAGCGTTGCAAAGAGTGCCGCGACGCTCGCAAAAACAAAATCAAAACCCAGAAAGAGATGTACACCACCACCTGCGCTGCCTGCGGCTGCGAAGCTAAAGTTCCTTTCAAACCCAGAGAGGACAGACCTGTATACTGCAGCGAGTGCTTTGCGGCAATGAGGGAACAGCACTAATCGACCGTCGGTTGATTTGAATTTTTCGAAATTCCCGAAGGGGCTGTGCATTTT
>OIWT01001762.1_pt1 | contig 24489 bp, 21 predicted proteins | sample 1587701 | NCBI WGS metagenome assembly OIWT01 (sample SAMEA3888904, study PRJEB22519) | human gut metagenome | biome: human gut; feature: human-associated habitat; material: faeces | place: Denmark | collected 2009
CCGAACATTCTCTTCTGAAATCACCGAACATTCTCTTCTGAAATCACCGAACATTCTCTTCTGAAATCACCGAACATTGTTATAACCACATACATATCGGTCGTCATGGAGGGAATCGGGGGATACATTCCTCGTTTGGCCGACGAATATCTGGGGGTTTTATTGAAAACCTATGGTGCAGCATATATCAAAGGTCCAAAATGGTGTGGCAAATCCACGACCGCTGGAAAGTATGCACGCAGTTCCGTCTGCATGCAGGACAAGGAGTCGCAGGAGCGGTCTAAAGTCCTCGCAAGAAACTTCCCAGCCATCTTTTTGAAAGGCGACACCCCCAGATTGATCGACGAGTGGCAGTCTGTTCCGTTCATCTGCGACTTTGTCCGGTCCGAAGTGGAAGGCCGCGGTGAGTCCGGGCAGTTCCTACTCACGAGCTCGGTGGAGTCCGACGATGAAGACCATGGATGCGAATGCGACGGTGGGAGGTGCATAGTCCAGATGGTCTTACGGACGATGTCTCTATTCGAATCCAAGGACAGTACGGGGGAAGTATCCCTGAAACAGTTATTCGATGGAAGAGATTTTGAAGCCAAGGTCTCCGATCTTTCATTGGAAGACTATTCCTATCTGATATGCCGCGGAGGATGGCCGTCGGCGGTCGTCCAGGATGAAAAGGATCAGGCGCTTAGACAGGTGAGGGATTATTATTCTTCTTTTATAGGTGAGGAGTTCCAGAATCTGAGAAGGAAGAAACGCGGTACGAAGAAAATATCCGCGGTGATGGCCGGTTATGCCCGCAATATCGCAACCAATGCGTCGATCGCAAAGATGTGCAGGAACATCTTCGCCGATAGGAAAAAGAGCATCGATGAGGACACGGTGAGGGACTACCTTCGCGATCTGGATGCCTTGTTCTTAAGAGAGGAGTCGCCGGCATGGGTCCCGGGTCTCCGGAGCAGGACCACCGTGAACCGTTCCCCCGTGAGGCATTTCATCGACCCATCGATAGGGTGCGCCGCCTTGGACCTCCGGCCTGACGACATGATAGGCGATCTGGAGACCATGAGACGGTTCTTCGTGTCGATGGCGGTCAGGGACTTGAGGATATATGCGGAAATGTTTCGTGGGCACGTCTGTCATTATCGCGACGGAGACGGTCTTGAGGCGGACGCCGTGATCAGGACAAACGATGGCAGGTGGGCCGCGATCGAAGTCGAGCTTCGTGATTCGGACAGGATCGAGGAGGGTGCGAAACATCTTCTGAGACTCAAGGACAAGGTGAGATCGGACCGTCATCAGGAACCGGAGTTCCTCATGGTGGTGACGGCCACCGATTATGCATATCGGCGTGAGGACGGGGTCTTCGTGGTCCCGTTGGGGTGCCTCGGCCCGTGAATCCTCCGATCGGGACAGGCCGTATTCTCAAACCGTTTTTTAGTTATTTTACTAAATAATGTTAATTTTCTAGGTTAGGCATTTATATATGTAACATTTGGACAAAATAGCGATCTATTTGCAGAGTGCTGAGAACAGGTATAGCAGCGTCCTGCGCGGGGCGTCTGCCAAGAAGATAAAGCAATCCCTCGACGAGCGTATCGACGAGATCCCCGACCATAAGGCCTCGACCTTGGTCAATGCGGCCTTCGCAGCGGATCTGTTCTTCGTCATCCTGACGGTCCTCTTCTTCACGGGCCGCATCGAGGAGTTCGAGATCACCCTGTTCTTCGTCCCGATAATCACATATGTCGTTCTGGAGAGTCCGGGATTCCGCCTCAGGATGCTGGAGAAGCCCACGTGGGTGGCTTTCGTGGATATCGTATGCGCCGCCGGCATCGTTCTCCTGTGCATCGAGACCGACAAGGTACTCTGCGAGGGTGCGGTCAACGACGTACTTTACGCGGCCCTCTATCTCGCAGTCATCGTCGTCCTCATGGAGTTCATCTGCAGGAACAAGTGGGCATATTATCTCATGGTCCCCGTATCCTTCGTCTTCGGATCCGTCCTGGCGCTCCGCTACATCCCCCAGTACGAGGTCCTGGCATTGACGGTGGGTGCGATACTCGCCATCTCCATGGTGATGTCTTACCAGTCCCATGCTTTCTATTTCGGTATCGGCAGGGACGACAGGGTCTTGGAACTGGTGGCCGAGGGCAGATGGGGCAACGAGAGTGCGATGAGGAAGGTGTTCTCCGAGGACGAGATGCGTGCAATGCTCTTCACCAAGGAAAAGAAGGCCCCGATCTCTAAAGAGTGACCCCGATAGCAGTATTTTTTCCGATTAGGGCGTAAGGCGGATTTATACACATAATCTAATATACATTAGACTAATTTGAATTAGACTAATTTGAATTAGACCGATTCGAATGAAGAGTGGTGGTACAATGGAATTCATCGGAAGGGAAGAGGAATCTTCCATATTGGAGAGGGAGTACGGGGAGAGAAGCAGCCTTGTGATAATCTATGGTCGTCGCAGAGTAGGTAAGACTGCTTTGATCGACAATTTTCTAAGGGATAAAACCAACTCGATGTACTTTTTAGCCACAGAAGAATCCGTCGTTTTGAATTTGGAAAGGTTCTCTTCCTCCGTATCGGGACTTCTGGGGATACCGGGTGCCAGGTTTTCGGATTGGGAGTCCGCTCTCGACGCAGCCACCAAGTATGGGAAGACGGTCATAGCCATAGACGAATTCCAGTATCTGGCACAGTCCGATCCCGCGATCCCTTCCATATTCCAGCACGCATGGGATACGATACTTTCGAAAAGGGACGTCATGCTCATCCTATGCGGTTCGTTCATAGGTATGATGGAGAGATATACTTTGAACTACTCGAGTCCCCTGTATGGGAGGAGGACGGCATCTCTGAAGCTGGGTCCTTTGACGTTCTCGGACGTGTGCTCCGTATCGAAGGGGGTCGGGTATCGCGACCTGGTTGAGCGCTATGCCGTGACCGGAGGCGTCCCCCGTTATATGGAGATCATGAACGGATCATCCCTGGAGGATGATGTGTATCGTCATATCGTCAGTCGCAACGGCATCCTGTACGAGGAACCCCTGTTCCTGCTCAAGGACGAGGTGAAGGATCCGGTGAACTACATCAGCATCCTCCGCATGATCGCCGCCGGCAACCGTAAGATATCGGACATTGCCGGGAGGATGGAGGTCCCCAGTAATCGTATCAGCCCCTATCTCAGCACCTTGATAGACATGGGGATCGTAGAACGCATGGTCCCGGTGACGGAGAACAATCCTGAAAGATGCCGCAACGGGATCTACCGCATAAAGGACGGGCTGATCGGTTTCTGGTTCTCTTTCGTCTATCCTTACAAGGAGTATCTGGATAAGGGATACACGTCTGCGGCCATGGAGAATTTCCGCACCCGTTTCGACGAGGCCTTCGTAAGTTTCAGATTCGAGGACGTGTGTCGCGAGATCGCCGCCTGCGAGTTGGAGGGATATACGAAGACGGGCTCGTACTGGAACAAGGATACGGAGATCGACGTCGTGGCCGTGGACCCCGATGGCAGGAGGATATTCGCAGGGGAATGCATGTTCCGCAGGGAGGAGAAGGTCACGACGAAGGTATTGGAGCTCCTGAAGGCGAAGTGCTCGAAGGTGCGTGATTTCGAGGGATACTCCATGGAATACGGACTGTTCTCCACATCCGGTTTCGACGAGAACCTTAAGGCGAGGGCCGAGGAGGAGGGCGTGAGGCTTTTCGACCTTTCGGGAAGTCCGTAAACACTTCCGAGCGACCGGTTTTCTCGGAATCCTTCAGAGGAGGTCCATGTTTTTTATCCCCCCCCCCTCCCGGGGGATCGATGCGGGCGATCCCCGAGGTCGTCGGGGTTGCACCGGCCGACCGTTCAGATCTCTCCCGACGCCTTCATCTTCTGGACGCGGTCGAGTGCCTCCCGCGCCCCCGGATACCCCTGGGCGGCCGACCGGCGCAGGAGTTCGACGGCCATGGTGATGTTGGGTTCGGCGGTCTGTTTCCTCACGTGCATCATGGCCAGACGGTATTGGGCACGGGCATCGCCCTTGCTGGCGGCCGACCGGAACCACTGTTCCGCCTTGCGGAGGTCCTTCACCGTGCCTTTGCCGTCGTGATACATGGCCCCGACCGTGGTCTGCGCTTCGGGAAGCTTTCTCTTGGCCGCCTCGTAGTACCAGCGGAAAGCCTCCTTGTAATCGGGATACGTCCCCTCCCCGCGCTCGTACATGCGTCCGAGTTCGTATTTCGCCTCGGCAGAGGCGCATCCCGCGACTTCGAGGAGCATTCCGAAGGCGCGGTCCTCGTCCTTGGGGACGCCCTGCCCTCTGCGGTACATCATGGCCACTATGGCCTCCGCCTCGCAGTTGCCCTGTTCCGCCGACTTGGAGAGCCAGAACACGGCCTTCTCGTCGGACCTCGTCACGCCGAATCCGTCGAGATATCTTCTTCCGATGTCGTACTGGGCCTCTTCGAGGCCGCCTTCGGCGGCCAGCTCTATCCATTCGGCACATTGCTGGGGGGACAGGAGGCTGTATTCCATGCCGATCCCGGCGACGGCGTATTCCGTCTCCGGGTCTCCCGACATGCGGATCTCGGAGAGGTACCTGTCGGCGGTCTCTATGTCGCCGGCCTCTATGGCCATGAAAACCTTCTCGACGAGTTCCTCTTCCATCTATTCCCACCGCGGACTGTATTTCATGCGGGAACGCGGTCATCTGCGATAAAGCAGACGGTCATCGCATCCTCGAAAGGGTCTCCTTTACAAGACGCAGGGCGTCCTTCGCATCCTTCACGCCCTGTGCGGCGGACTTCTCGAAGAGGGACATGGCCTCGTCGTAGTCCCTCTCCACCCCTTCGCCCTCCATGTAGAGGAGGCCGAGGTTGTACTGTGCCTCGGGATGCCCCGCATCCGCGGCCCGGCGGTACCATTCCGCCGCCTTCTTCGCATCCTTGGTCGTGCCGCGGCCGGTGTAATACAGAAGTGCCAGATCGTATTGGGCCTCCGTCACCCCCTGGTCGGCGGCCATCTCGTACCAGTAGAACGCCTCCTCCATGTCCAGGGGGACGCCCTCCCCCATCTCGTAGAGGCTGGCGAGGTTGTATTGGGCGCCGGAGTATCCGTTGCGGGCGGACCTTTCGAACCATTCGGCGGCGGCCTCGTCGTCCTTTCCGACGCCGGTGCCGTCGTGGTACATGAGCCCGACCTGGTTCTGGGCCTGGGGGTGGTCCTGTCCGGCCGCCTTCATGTACCAGGACATGGCGTCGGTATAGGATACGTCGGTGCCGTAACCCAGATAGTGGAAGTTCCCCATCTGGTACTGTGCTTCGGCGTAGCCCTGTTCCGCGGACCTCTCCATCCATGCGAACGCCTTCCCCGGATCCCTCTCGATGTCCGGACAGTCGATGTGCATGGTGCCGACAGTGAACTGTGCCAGAGGGTTCCCGTGCTCGGCGCTCGCCACCATGCGTGCGTACGCTTCTCTGTATCTTCCCGCGCGGAAGAGGCGGGAACCTTCGACGAAATCCCCGTCCCTGCGGCATTGCTCTGTGAGGTCGCTCATATGTCACCGTGTAGTGGTCCGAGTTCATTAATCATGACGGCCTGTATGCCCGTCCCCTCGGGGACGGAGGTCACCTGATCCCCTTGGCCATCTCCCCTTTGACGAAGGCGATCCTCTTCTCCGCGTCGGCGACGCCGAGGTCCCTCGCCTTCAGGAAGTAGTCGAGGGCCTTCTGGTAGGATCTCTCGACCCCGTCGCCCTCCAGATATAGGACGCCGGTGTCGTAGCAGGCGTCGGGGTGTCCGTTGTCGGCCGCCTCTATGCATAGTTTGGCGGCCTTCCCGACGTCCTTCGCACATCCGTACCCGTTGTGGTACATATGTGCCAGACAGTAGGCGGCCTGCACCACTCCGCGGTCCGCGGCCTGGGCGTACAGCTCCACGGCCTGCTTGTAGTCGGTCGGGACCCCGTCCCCTCTCTCGTACATGGTGCCGAGGTTGTAGAACGCCTGTGCGTATCCCTGGTTGGCGGATGCCTTGAGCCACTCGAAGGCCTTCGCATCGGACCTCTGGGTCCCGTTCCCCAGGTGGAACATGACGCCCACCTCGTTCTGGGCGGCGGCGTTGCCGGCGACGGCGGCCTTCCTGTACCACATGAGGGCCTTCTTCGGGTCGGCCTCCGTGCCCCTCCCGTAGTAGAAGAGTCCGCCGAGACGGACCTGGGCCTCCGGGTTGCCGTTCATGGAGGAGGTCAGGTAGTGGTCGAACGCCCCTTTCCAGTCCTCCGCCTTGAAGCACTCGATCCCCGCCGTCAGCTCCGGGTCCTTCATATAGGATTCGAAATCGTAGTCCGACATTCACTGCGCCTTCCTTTCCTCCTCCTCGATCATCCTGATGTTGTCCCTGGCCTTCACGAACCCGAGCTCGAACGCCCTCTGGAAGTACTTCTTCGCCTTCCCGAGGTCCCTCTCGGTCCCGTCCCCGTAGAGGTACAGGACGGCGGTGTCGTACACTGCCTTCGCATAGCCCTCCTCGGCGGCGGTCCTGCACAGGAGGAACGCCTTGGCGGGGTCCTTCTCCACCCCCTTCCCCTCGTGGTAGAGGTGGCCGAGGCTGTAGGCCGCCTCGGGCATGCCCATGGAGGCCGCCTTCAGATACAGGAGGGAGGCGTACTCGAAGTTCACCTCGCATCCGCATCCGCTCTCGTAGAACGTCCCGAGGTTGTAGATGGCGCTGCGGTTGTTCTGCTCCGCGGCCTTCTCGGTCCACTCGAAGGCCTTGGCCGGGGAGCGCTGGGTGTTCCTGCCGGTGGCGTACATGAGGCCGAGTTCGTTCTGGGCGTCGGCGTTGCCGTTCTCCGCCCCCTTGCGGAACCACATGAGGGCCTTCTTGAGGTCCTGTCTCGTACCGATCCCGTAGTAGAGCATGTTCCCGATGCGGAACTGGGCCTCCGCATTGCCGTTCTCGGCACTCCTCATGAAACATCCGAATGCGTTCGCGAAGTCCTTTTCCTCGAACGCCTTCTTTCCCGCATCGAAGTCGGCGTCCGTCTTCTCTTCTGACATAGTGGGACGTAAAGCGGTCGGTCGTATTTTACAGTGGTTCCGAATCCAGGCGTTCACGCCATGCCGCCGCGGGCGGCGGCGCTGATGTATTCCCATGCCTTCTCGGAGGAGTATTCGACGCCGGTCCCCTCCTGATACATCCTTCCGAGGGCGAGTTGGGAGTACGGGTCCCCCATATCCGCCGCCTTGCGGTAGATCTGTGCCGCCCTCCGGGCGTCGGCGGGGGCGAAGTCGCCCTCCAGGAACATGCGTCCCAGTTCGCGGAGGGTGTCGACGTCCCCGCTGAGCTCGGCGCTGTAGTACAGCGCCATCGCGGTGCGGACGTTCCTTTCGACGCCCTGGCCGACGTAGTAGAGGCGGCCGAGGCGGAGGCAGGAGGGGCCGTCTCCCTGCATGACCTTGGAGGTCAGGGATTCGATAACTTTCATCATGTTAGATGATAAGGATCGTCGGATATATATATCATGTAACATGTTATTAACAGATATATTGTATAATGACCTCGCGATGCTGGTACATCGCGAGGTAAAGGGTCACGGTGTCTTCATGACGGGACGGGAATGTTCAGTTCCCGCCCTGCGGCATGGTCTTTTTAGAGACCTCGCCTATGCGGGCGAAGGCCTCCCCGTCGAGGACGACGGAGGCGTCCTTCCCGCCGAGGCGCATCTCCACGACGATCCCCGCATCCGAGAAGTCGAGGCCCGTGAGTATGTCCGCGAATCCGGGAGGGACCCCGTCCGCATCCCCGGACGCCGCCTTGGAGGCGGCTTCGAACATCCCGGGTACGGCTTTGGCGGTCCTCGGCCCGTGCAGGAAGCGTATGTCGGAACCGTCCACACGCATCATCACGTCGCCGAGGACGTTGTATGCCTCCGTCCCGTCGCACACGGCCGCGGTCATGTCGCGGTGGGTGCCTATGAGCCATTCCATGACGGCGGCGGGGATCATGCCGTCCCCGACGCCTCTGACGGTGTATTCGACGGAGGCGCCTGCGGCGGCCTCCGCGTTCTCGATGTCGGCGAGGACCTCCTCCGGGGAGCGCCCCTCTACGCGTGAGACGGCGTTCAGGATCTGTCTCACGTTGACGGCATAGGTGGCGAAGTCCGTGTTCGCCGGGACGAGGATCTCCTCGTCCCCCATGCTGTACGAATCGTACGATCCCGGGGCGGAGAAGGTCATCCTCCAATCCTTTTCCTCGAGATATGCCCTGATCTTGCGGGGGTCCACCTTCATGAGGACCCCTCTGTCGAATCCTGAGTTCATCTTCATCCCTGTCCTTCCGAGCGCCTGCAGGGCGCCGTAGATGTGCGTTCCGAAGAGCCAGCGTGATTTAAGCGTTATCCGTGCCGGTACACCGTCGGGCCGTCCATGGGCGGCCGCCCTTTGTTACATCCGGGTTCCCGGGACGGTCTCAGATCTCTACTATCTCGACCTTGACCTTCGGGACCTTGACCCAGAAGCTTATGCCGAAGAGGACGACCCTGCCCTTCAACCCCATGTAGTATTTCCTCTCGTGTATCTGCGATATGGCACCATCGGCATCGGCCTCCAGGTCCTCTTCCGATGCGGACCTCTTGAGTTCGAAGATCATCGGTACGGTGCCCCCGTCCCTGGGTCTCATGATTATGTCGGTCCGTCCGTTTCCGGATTCGCATTCGGTCTTCATGTCGTACCTTCTGGTCAGTGAATGCATGACGGTCATGAGGATGAGTTCGTAGGCATACTCCTTCTCCAGGTTCATGTAGCTCCCGTTCAGGAGTATGTCCTGCAGTATGTCGGTCATGCGATCCGCGTCGCCTTCGAGGACGGCCCTGTTGAAATCGTCGAACAGTCTGTCGCTCACCGGGGTTATAGTTGACAGGAGTCCCTCCACTATCCCGGCCACCTCCATGTTGGGTATGGATATGTCGTACATCCCGTCCCCGGCATAGGTGGCTTTGAGATATCCGGACATGGCCATGAGGCTGTAGATCGACACCTCGCTGGTATCCAGTTTAGAGAAGACGAGGGCCTCCTTCATCCTCACCCTGACCGTTCCGAGGTCGACGAGTCCCATTATGTCCGAGAAGTTCTTGTCGTCGATCCTTTCCAGGAGCCATCTGACGACGCCGTCCCCTCCGGAATCGACCCAGTACGGCCTCGGTGTGAATCCGTCGCTCACGTAGTTTATGATGCTCCAGGGGTTGTATACCTCCGCATCCCCGAACCTGTATCCGTCGTACCATTCCTTGGCCTCTTCGAATTTCTCCGGATGACCGTAGTACGAGAGGAAATCCTTCACCTCGCCCTCCGTGAATCCGAATCTCTCGTCCGAGGCCTTGGAGAAGATGTTGTCGACCTTGACGTTGTCAAGGTCGGAGAACAGACTCTCCTCGGCGATCTGCATCACCCCGGTGATGTATGCCATCTGCAGGCTGTCGTTGTTCTTCACGGCGGCGCCTATGAACCCTCCCAGGAGGTCCATTATAGGTCTGTGGGACTCTTCTCCGAACGAGTCGGACACGGCTGTGTCGTACTCGTCTATGAGGATGACGACCTTCTTTCCGTGATGTCTTTCCAGGATCTCCGATATTTTTCTCAAGGAGGTTTTCAGCTGGTCCCTGTCGGCATTGCCTGTCAGGAGGGCGTTGATGAGGATCTTCTCATCCTTCATGAGGATGGGTGAGTCGATCAGATAGGGGTGTTTTTTCAGGGCGTCGACGATCGCTCCGCCCAGAGCATTCATGAAGTTCTCATAATCCGGGGATTTGGTATCCTTCATGTTGAGATTGATCACCGGGAACGCATTCTTGTAACCGTCGTACTCCGGATACCGGGATATGGCGAGACCGTCGAACCAGTCGTTCCCTTTGTAGTCGATGTTGAAGAAGGCGTCCATCATGGTGAGGTTGGTGGTCTTCCCGAACCTCCTGGGGCGCGTGAACAGAAAGACGCCGCTGTCATTGGACTCGAGGATGTCTTTTATCAGAAGGGTCTTGTCGACGTAGTATTTGTTCCTTCTGCGATTCTCTCTGAAAGACAATCCTCCTGCGTCTATCTGTTTCATGACAAGGGCATTAGATTACATTTTGATAATTCAATCGCATTCGGAGGTGTGTCGTCCGGTGGATGTGTCCGCCGTATCCCGATGGTGTCAGGAAAGTGCGGGCTGATGATCGCGGAATACTCGTTTGGATGACGTCCGGCCGTGATTATGAGTTCTGGCACATTATAACGGGTCGCTTCCCGGGTCTTCGGCCGTTGCGGTCTCGCCGTCCGGGGAGGGCCCGGTACCGGATATGTGTCTGATGCCGGATCAGTGGGTTTCCAGGCTTTAGGCCGTCTTCCACATCGGAATCATTCTGGTCAAGATCGAGAAAGACCTGGTTCACGGGATTGCGACTTATCTCTTTGAAGGGGGTTCCGTAAAAATCCCGAGTCGGAGTTTAAATGAAAGGTGGGGAAGGGCATCAGCCCCTCCCCTTTTCAAAAATCAGGCATCCTTTATACGTAATGCCGTTTTCAGATCGAATCCGGGGTCGTCTGGACTGAGTTCGGATACAAATACTATGATGTCCGGCTGTGCGAGTATTATGACTTCTTCTTTGACCTCCTGGTTGCCCGTGTGTGTGACACAGTTGGTCATGTGGAACAGCTCCATCAGGTCGTTGGCGAGGGTGTTCAATCCGCGAGCGTTGTTGGCATCCACGTTGATGTACAGTGCGGATCTGACATAGTCGTATTTGCTCTCTTTCAACTCAGACTCCTGGCTGATTGCATAAAGGCGGACTCTGATGCTGTCTACGATGTTCTTTGCAGTGTCCTCATATCCGAGGAGGCATGCGACCACCTCTATGTTGGCCAGAATCTGCTCCAGGTCCGTGACGTTGATCAGGATATCGTAGGAGTCGAATACAGCCATCTGCTCGCTCATCCATGTGTCGGCTTCGGCCCCTATCGACCCTTGGCCGATGAAACATACGTTCTTACCCTCGTCTTTGATGTCTCCGAAGACGGTCATGTACTGCTCTTTGTACTTCAGGATGTTAGTGCAGGACGACATCTTCACGCCATGCCATTCATCGGAAGGCACTCCGTACAGGGAGGTGAATTTGGTGGCGAGACCGCTGTCTCCGGCGTATATCTTGTTCCAGAACTCAGTGACGACCTTGGAATCGTAGTCCTCATAATCGGTCCCGTTCGCTACTGCCATGACGGTGTATACTGTGGACGCCACTGATCCGGGGCAGATTATGTAATCCGGCAGTTTGGTTATGGTGACCGGTTTGGCATTGTAGACTCCGGCCTCGTCCCTGATCATGCTCTGGATGACCATATTGCCTTTGGCATCCTTGGAGACCAGACTTTCATAGGCGAGGAAGTCTTCCGGCACATCTTCTATAGAGTACTTCGAATAATCGACGGGCTCGTCATAAATCGTGTTGTACCAGTAGTCAGCGACCTGGGATATGTATGCGCTGCCCGTCATGTTGGATGAGGAGGTGTTAGTAAGGATGGGGTTCCAGCTGCCCCATCCTTTGGAGAAATCGTATTCATAGTATTCCTTGGAGATTTTCGGATCATCCGGATTATCGGATGTCACCAGCAGGGCGGCTCCTGCTCCTGCTACCACCAATACGGCTACCGCGGCCAGGGCCGCATATCCTCTGGGAGTCATGTTGGATGATATATCCAATTGATATTAAATAAATTTCTGAATACTGTATAATTGGATTTATCCATTGTAATTTTTAGATTTTCCAACTATGGTGACGTTCAATCCGCGGATCTCTGGGTCTTTTTGTACGCGGCAATCTACATGGAAGACCTCATCCAGATTTTTCTCAGTCATGACATCTTCTGTTATGCCTGATTCGATGATTTTCCCTTTTTCCATAAGTATTATTTTGTCACAGTATCTGGCGGCCAACATCATGTCGTGAGTTACTAAAAGGATGAGCATGTCATGTTCTTTCGAAAGTCTAGAGATCAATTCCATGAGTTCGATTTGGTGTATGACGTCTAAATGGAGAGTAGGCTCGTCCAAAAGCAGTGCGGACGGGGATTGGACCAGTGCCCGGGCGATCATGACCTTGCGCAGCTCCCCTCCGCTGAGTTCGTTGACGTGTCTGTGGACCAGATCCAATGCGCCCGCATCCTTCAGACTGTTGAAAACGACCGACTTGTCTTCTTCCGTCGCATGCCTTATGTCGCTTGATTTGGAGTATTTTCCCATCATCACCGCCTCCAAGACGGTGAATGGAAATGTTATTGTGGCAGACTGGGACACGACGGCCATAGAACGGGCCAATTCGTTTGGTTTCATCTTGCTGACATCTAGTGCTCCTTTTTCGGATATCTTGGATTTGGTGGATTCGGACAGAGACTTCTCGTCGAAATCGAGCATCTGTACCGAGCCGTCCTTCGGTCTTAGCAGGGAATTTATGCATTTCAGAAGGGTGGTCTTTCCGCATCCGTTCTCTCCGAGTATGCCAAGGACCTCCCCGCGTTTGGCTTCGAACGAGATGTTCTTGAGGGTGTCTTTAGACCCGTATGAGAATTTCAGTCCATCGACAATCAAATCCATCCATATCACCAGATTTCATTCTTCTTCTTTCTCATTATGTATACGAAGAATGGTGCGCCTAATAACGATGTGAGCACTCCGATCGGGACCTCGGTATACATCAGATTTCTTGCCACGATGTCCATGGTCATGAGGAACAATGCCCCGGCCAGCACACATATGGCCCCTAGGAATTTGTGGTTCGGGCCGACGAGTGTTCTGAAGATGTGGGGTATGATTAGACCTACGAATCCTATCGTACCGGATATCGATACGCATCCTCCGACGATCAGAGCGTCCGCGATGAGGATTATAAGTCTTGTGCGGGGGATGTTCACGCCCAGTGCTTTGGCCTGTTCGTCTCCGAGGGTGATAAGATTCAATTCCTTGGATTTGAGGAGGATCGTCGCCACGCCGACCCCGACTATCGCAAGGCTGATCTTGAAATCCATCCAATCGCATTGGCTGAAACTTCCCATGGCCCAGTAGACCATGCTTTCCAGTACGTCGGCATCATCCACTAGAAACTGCAGGAACGATGTCATTCCTCCGAAGAAAGAGCCCACGGCGGTCCCTGCAAGGAGAAGAAGGATCGTAGGCGTCCCGAAGCGAGTCGTAGCGATGGCGAATACCACCAGGAGGGTTATGAAACAGCAGACGAACGCCATTACGGATACTGAATAGAAGCCGAAGATGGCGCCGATCCCGAAGGCTATGGCCAGATTCGCACCGAATGCAGCACCGCTCGATATCCCCAGTACGGAAGGCGATGCAAGGGGGTTTTTGAAAAGCGCCTGCATGGCCATCCCTGCGACGGCCAGTCCTGCTCCGACAACCGCTGCGCATGCGGCACGGGGCATGCGGATCTGCGTGATGATGTATGTGTTCTGCCAGTTGCCGTGACCCATCCAAACCTGTACGATCTGGGAGGGAGACAGGTCGGCATATCCGACGAAGATGCTGCAGAAGTAGACCAGAAACATGATTAACGCGAGGATCACTATTGCGAATGCCGATTTCGCACGGATTTTGTCGGTTATTTCATCCAAGTCTTCTTGAGATTCGGGGACAGATGTATCGTCTTTATACATTGGATGTATACTCCAATACATATTTAGCAATATAATCATTTGCGGAAAATGACAAAGGAGCCGATGACGATGTACAGTGTCGCATTTTATGGGAAGGGGGGCATAGGCAAATCCACAGTTTCATCAAACGTGTCTTTTGCACTATCTTCTAAAGGGAAGGTGTTGCATATCGGATGCGATCCCAAGAGCGATTCGACCCGCATCCTTTTGCCGGGGAGAAAGCAGAGGACCGTCCTCAGAGCATTCCAGGAAGGTGTGGGCGTCTCTTTCGAAGATGTGGCCTTGATCGGGAAGGGAGGGGTCGTATGTATAGAGGCAGGGGGTCCGGAGCCGGGCGTCGGGTGTGCCGGCAGGGGTATAATCACAGCATTCGACCTTCTCAAAGAGGACATATTCCAATCCGTAGACCCCGATTACCGCATATTGGATGTCCTGGGGGATGTCGTATGCGGGGGTTTCGCCATCCCTATGAGGTCCGACTATTCAGATGCTATCGTAATCGTGACATCAGGTGAATTCATGTCTCTGTATGCGGCAAACAACATACTGAGGGGCGTGAAGGCTCTTGGCGGGGATACCGAAAGGGTTCTTGGCATAGTGGCGAACCTCCGCGGGTTGGAGGGCGAACGTGCCATTCTGGAACGTTTTGCGGAATTGGTCGATATCCCGATAATATCGGTCATCCCGAGGTCGGGAGAGATTAACGACTGCGAAAAGGAGAACTCGCCGATCCTCGAGATGTTCCCGGAAAGCGGGATCGCGGATTCTATCGAGGCCATCGCGGACCGTATTGAACGTGCATCCAAGGGGGAACAGCGGCTGTACCGTGCATGCCCTGTCGCAGACGATGAACTGGAGACCATGGTCAGAGGACAGATCATAGAGGCTGATCGGAAGAAGACACGCAAGAGCTGCTCCCGATCTGGAAAGCATATCGAGACTTGTTGTGCGGCCGGTGCCGTCGACATCGGGTACTATGTAGACGGTATGGACATCCTGCTTCATTCTCCACGCAGTTGCGCATACATATTCTCCTCCTTCCATGACCGTATGTATTCGAACGATGCGGGCCTGCGCACCTTCAGGATATGTCCGTCCGGAGAGGCCATGCATTGCACAGAGATCACGGATTCGAACTCTATTTTCGGAGGGGCGGAGATCCTCAGGGGGAAATTGGAGGAGATGGCGTCCCGCGGGTCGACGGACATCATGGTCATCACCACGTGTATGGCCGGGATCATCGGGGATGACGTCGCCAACATATGCAGGTCCTTCGAATCCACCCATCCTTCCGTCACGGTCGTCCCCGTCCTATGCGATGGGAATGTCAGAGGGGACATGGGGGAGGGACTCTACATGGCTTCTGTAGCCATGCTCCGTTATGTCGACATGTCCGTCGAACCGAGTCCGGATCATGTCAACATCCTGGGGATGTCGTTCATGAAGCTCAGCTACAGGAAGAAGATGGATGCCTTGAAGGGGCTGCTGGGTCTTTTTGGTCTGAAGATAAACTGCATGTTCATCGGCGGATGTACTCTTGAGGATATCAGGAACCTACGCAAAGGTTCGGTGAATCTGATCATGTCCAATGTGCGCATGGCCAGGGATTTGGCAGAGGAAGTCAGAAGGATAGCAGGGATCGACTATCTGGATTCGCCCGCTCCGATCGGCTATGCGGGGACGGTGGAGTGGATCCGCAGGCTGGCATCTCTTACGGGGACCGAAAGCCGCATCCAACACACACTGTTCCAGCTGGAGTCGAAATATTCGGAGATAATCGGGAGATACCGTCCGATTCTGAAGGACAAACGTGTCGCGATCCATTGCAATGCACCCGCGGACATATCTTGGGCAGTAGATACTGTCCTTGATCTGGGTATGCACATCGACCAGATATCCTTCGATCAATCCCAGGGAAAGCGTCCCCGCAGCTACTGTGTAGGCGACCACGGTCTCGAAGTCCTATTCCCCTGTACGGATGTGGAGGCGAAGTCCCGCCTGATGGACGATCCTCCGGACCTGGTGATCTCCAGGTCTCCTGTCCTGAAGACCCTCGAATGCAGCCACATGGGTCTTACGGACGGTTTCTTTGCACTTTCCGGAATCGAAGACCTCTGCCGCAAGATCTCCGATGAGATAATCCTGGGGGGCAGAAGCGGTTGGGAGGTGAGACCGTGACTGCTGTAAGGCCCGACGGATTCACCGGATCGCTTATCGCAGCGGAAGGGTTCTCGGACGTCCGTCTGCTGTTACACGGTCCTGGAGGGTGCAGATTCAGATATGCGAGGCTGTCGAACGAGCTGTACCCCCGTGACGACGGATGTACGGGCTTCGAAGGCCCCCCGTTTATCGGAAGGTCCCGTGTACCATGCACCTATGTCGAGGAGGAGGACTATGTCTTTGGCGGCAGGGACAAGATCAGGTCGGTATTGGAAGCCGTCGCATCGGTGGACGACGCGACCATCGTGGTGATGAATTCCCCGGGAGTGGCATTGATCGGAGACGACGTTCCCCGTGCAATCGAGAGCTGCGGTCTGGGCGGCCGTGCGTTCACCGTAGACTACAACCCTGTTTCGCTTTCTATGTGCGAGGGGTTCGATATGATGATCGAATGCCTCTTGAAGTTCGCTTCTCCCGATAGGTCGGAGAAGAAAGACCATGTCAACCTGATCGGTGTGCCGATAATCTGCAAGGATTGGGCGGGAACCGTCGCCGAGGCGACCCGTCTGTTGGGGGCCATGGGTTTGGATGTGGCCATGTCCGTCGGTTCCGGCTGTTCCTTCCGCGATCTGAAGGATGCGGCGACCTCCGAGTACAATGTGTCGGTCTTCCCGGAGTACTGTGTCAGGACATCGAGGTACTTCGAGAAAGAATTCGACATCCGCACCAACAGGTGCGATGTGGCACCTATAGGGTTCGATGCCACGGAGGAATGGTTGAGGTCCGTGGCGAATCTGACGGGACGCGACCCTCGGCCTGCATTGACGATGGTGGAACATGCCAGGGAAAAGGCCCACGATATACTGTCCTCGGACGACCGGGTCGCCGGGAAGATGCGCGGCGTCCATTTCTGCATAGACGGGGAATCGTCGGTCGTATCCCCTCTTACCAGATGGTTGTTCGAATATCTGGGTATGATTCCGGATTCCGTATCGGCCCCCGATCTTTCCTGCGGGGGTCTTTATGATTTCCTGGAATCCAAGGGGCTTTGCGATGTCGCGGACAGGCTCGTGCACGATTCAGATTGCATGCTGTCCTCCGGCGACTATGCATCGACCAGCAAATTGTCCGGAAGGTTCCAGTTCTCCGTCGATCTAGGTTTCCCGCCAAGAAGGGGTTTCAATTTCCATAACGGGACTATAATCGGCTGCACCGGTGCGATGAACCTTCTAGATGAAATCTACAGGCAATGAGGGAGTCTATGTTGTGAAATATCGGATTCATCGTATGCCGGGAAACGGTATCCGATCGCCTTTCAGACATCGTCTCATCATTCTTCCGCGACTGTCGAGTGTCGGCGGTTTCCGGAGCTGTCGTCCCAGTCCCGATCTTCGGGACCTTGGCATGTGCCCGGTCTTTCACGTCAGTGATCTGGTGATTTCGATTCCGGAAGGCCTACGTCCTCGACCCTATCTTTCGAAAGCATGTCCTCCGCCATGGTGGCGATGTCGTCTGCGTCCGTATCGAACACCGTCCCGTATGTCTGGTACATGCTTCGAAGCGAGTCGGGACGCTGTGTGTGCCGTATGCCTCTTCACCCGTTCAGTTCGCCCAGGGCCTCGACGGCCTCGGGGATGCCGGCCTTGGCCGCCTTCCCGAGCCATTTCCTCGCCTCGCGGTCGTCCTTCTGCACCCCGAGCCTGTCGATGTACATGGTCCCCAGCAGGTACTGGGAGAAAGGGTCACCTCTGTCGGCGGCCTTCCGGAGGACCACGGCGGCGCGGACGTACCTCCCGGATTCGTAGTAGAAGAGTCCCAGACGGGAGAGGACGGCGACGTCCTCGGAACGTTCGGAGAGGGACAGGAGCTCCTCCCCCTTCTTCTCGTCCTTCTCCGTCCCCCTGCCCTCGGCCACGCACATGGCCTCGTGGAGGGCGCCCATGGCGGAGCCGTGCTCCGCGGCGCGGGAGAAGAGGTCGAAGGCGGTCTCCTCGTCCTTCTCCACTCCCAGCCCCTCCATGTAGTCGTAGCCGAGGTTGTATTCGGCGTCGCCGAATCCCTGGGAGGCGGCCGCGGAGAACCAGTTGTTGGCCTCCTCCAGGTCCTTCTCCACCCCCTCCCCGGAGGCGTAGAGGGTCCCGACGAAGGACTGGACCTCCGGGTCCCCTTCCTCGGCGTATTGGAGGAGGACGGGGACGCTGTGTTCCATGTCCCCTTTCCTGAACAGTTCGAAGGCTTGTTCCAGTTCCGGGTCGGCTATCATGGGCGGAGGAAGATTGTATGCGATATTAAGGTTGGTCGGTCGTTTTTCCAATCTCCATATGTCCATTATCAGGTGCGGGAGCCGTCGGACCGACTATTGGGAGCGGTTCTATTGTCAGAGACCGTCTTTTATCCACTGACATAGAAGATGTGGTTGGAGATGGATTTAAATTTCGGATATATTTTGTATTCCTTTTGGTTTCAATAGCCTTTGGAGGTCATTTTTAGATGAGATCTATAGTAGAGACGGGAGCTGAATGTATTTGACCAGAGAGAACCGTTACAATCTAATCATCAGCTTTCAGGGTGAATATGTATCCGGTTTGTAAATGTTGCCTGGACAGGGACTTGGCAGCCGAGTTATATGTAATGTTCTTTACAAGAGATGGATAAAGGCAATCTGATATTGCTTCCAATGAACTATCACGATTTTGTTCAGCTTTTTCAAGTAAATCTTTCCAACTGTGGTGCTATATTTCGTTATTGAATTAGATTCATTGAATCGTATTACATGAGTCTAACTGGCATGGGTTTTGAAATAACATCGTAAATGATCTATATTGGTTAAGAGGTAGTTGTATTGTTATGGATGCCACTTCATCTATAAAGTCGAAATTAGTTATGGATAAGTCGTTTAAGGGCGTATTAGAAAAATTGAGTAATTCAAACATATCTTTGCCTACTAGTTCGACATTAGTAGAGGGCAATATCGATTTAGACTCTACAGAATATTTGATTAAGTGTATTGAGCCATCGGAAAAATATCCTCTAAATGTGCGGAATGGATACTCTGTGGCAATAAGAGAAGGAACAGTAATTGCAGCTTATGATGAGTCGTTTAAGACATATGCTGCGTTAGAAGGAAAGGCAGTTTGTGCATCACACTCTTTGGTTATTGTTAGAGATTCCGATTATGTTCCAATTAGTTTTCTAACACTGAAATTTTACACTCGTTCTGATGGGGTAAAAGATAAGCTTGGAGATGCTGCAATTGTTGCAGACAATGTAGACCATAGAATAAATGTGGATATGGCCTTAGATAAAATGCAATTGCTGGATGAATATTGTGGGGACAATTGGATTTTGTTTATCGACGGCCCCTTGGTGGGAGGAGATTCATATACAACATTTATGCCGCAGATTCAAAAGTTTTTAGAAAAAGGCATAATGCCTATATTCTGTGTTAAGAATAGTAGTAGCAATCTTGTAACTCAATATCTTCCCGAATACAAGGGTGTTTACAATTCAGATATGCATTGGGCGAATAATCTTCTAAAACAAGGAGAGAGAACAGCATTTTTTGAGTATATAGATTCGCATAATTCGAGTAATTCCAAAGTGTTTTGTTACATAAAATTCTTAGACAAGTGCAGTCCAGTAAGAGTAGAGATCCCTACGTGTATATATCGGAAATATTGGAGCTCCATTGCCGATTGTATGGACCTTACCTTGTATTTGATTTTAGCACAAGGTAATGAAAAAAATGCACAGGTAAGACCTATTGCGATTGCAGAGATGTTTGCTCGGGAAACGCTTCATCTGATTGATCTAAATCAAGAAATCAGGCGGTCAAAACTTACAGAAACTATGAATCAAGCGAGGTGGGGAGACGATGATTTGGACAGTACTCAATGAAACAGACCAGAAGATAAAGCTTGTATCAAAAGGATCTACAGATGGAATTCTTCCGAAGGGGTCATTTTTGACTGTTGAGGATAATAAATCTAAACGCAAGTTTATATTGAGAGTGGACGAGAGTAAACAAGTTGTTCCCTATTCTCCCTCGCCACTTCTTTCAGACATGGATCTGGAGTATTTGGAAGCTGATAAGAAATGCAAGAATGAGATTACAGCCTATCGTGTGAAAGATGTATTTGAACGCGATGATGGAATGGTTGATTTTATCCATCCAACCAGTCCGGCAAGAAGATCTTCTCAAGAGGAAATCAATCTTGCAATGGGTATGGGAGATAAGGGGCCAAAAGTATTCGTCTCCACTGTTCATTCAAATCAAAACAGGGTGTTGAGGGATGAATCAGGGAAACACATTACTGCAACTCTTCCAAGCGACTTTTTCTATCACCAAACTTTGATATGTGGAAAGACAGGCAGTGGAAAAACTGTTGCTATGAAGTATCTTGCGCAATACTTTATTGAAGAAATTAAAGGTGCAGTTCTCGCAGTGAATGTAAAGGATATTGATTTTTTACAAATGGATAGAGCCTCTGTGTCAGATGATGAGGCTGTATTGTCGGAGTGGAAGTCTCTTGGCATGAGCCCACACGGCGTAAGCAATGTTACTATGTATATGCCAGCGAATCGTAGATATGAGAGCGTAAAAGGAATAAACTACGATATTTGTAGAAAGATAACTTTAGATGTCAATCAGATTCAGCCAGAGGCACTTACTGGTTTGTTGCAAGGAATTTCTGATAAGGGTGCATTGAATCTCCCTGGCATATTCAGATATTGGAGACAGTATGAGGCTGAAAAGGGTAAGGCCAGATTTACCGAATTTGTAAAATATTTTAACAGTAAAGAAGACTCGAAAAGATTTACATCAATCAGCGATCGTGGTGAGGAGACACCAGTTACCATTCATCCAGGAACATATGACAACATATCTAGAAGTTTGGAGTCGGCTATCGATTTCTTTGATAACTCTTCTGCAGATTCTTTGGACTATGATGATGTTCTTCAGCAGGGAAAAATGAGCATCTTGGATTTCTCTGGGGATAAGGGGCCGAGGTTTGGCTCTATATTGCTTCGTGATCTGCTTAAAAAGATTGTAGATGCAAAAGATGCGATGATGAGTAAAGTTCCAATCCTGATAATAATAGATGAGGTTCATCAGTTTTACAGTACAGATTCCTCAAGAGAAGCTCTGGATGATATTGAGAGGATTTGCAGGACAGGAAGAAGTAAAGAGATAGGTGTAATTTTTGCATCGCAAAGTATTGAGGATATCCCTAAAGGAATCCCATCGGTAGTCAATACTCAGATATTTTTCAAAACAGATTCAAGTTCATTGAAAAGCATTGGTGTGAAAATAAGCCCTGAAGAATTGGAAGGTCTTAGAAAAGGATTTGCAATAGCATCCATACATGATCTTCCGCAATTGAAGATTCTTAAATTCCCACTGTCTCTGTGCGGAGTTGTTAAAAATGAATGAGTGTGAAACAAGTAATTCCTTGGAGTATCTCAAAAGTATTGGAAATACTGCACTTCAGAAAAAGATAATTGAGATTTTGGAACAGTATGGTAATACGAGCGAGGCTTTGGATAAAATCATCGAGTATGTAGAGAGTGAGTGCTGATGATTGATTATGACTATAGACTAACCATTGACATGGGGACTAAAAAGCCAACATATGTTCCAGATGATGAATACAAGGGCCCTCTGAAGAATATATTCAGAATAGAGGGACCCAACATGTCAGGGAAAAGTACTCTGATGAATCTCATAGCTATTTCTGCATTTGGTCTTAAAAACAAATCAGTAAACAAGGTTCTTCAAAAGCATCTAGATGACATGGTTCATGATAAGTCTACGGAATTGACATTTTGTGTAAATATCGTTGATCCAGTTTCCGGAAGAGCCATAAGAGCTACTCGCAATTCTCCGGATGCCGACATTTTAATCGAAGATTCAGACGATGGGAAGAATTTTTCACCAATTTCCGATGATAGTTTCTCTAGAAAATACAACTTGATTTATGATATTCCCGATAACCCCATTGATAGGTTGGCAGATATTTCTCATGAGATCAGTGTAATTCATCAAAATTGTAGTTCAAAATTAAATTCATTTCAGTCTACTGTTGATCATTTGATTTATGACATAAGCAACGGTCCCGATGAAGAGTTATTGAAACAATATAGGGCTGAAGTGGAAAAGTATGATAAAAACAATGGAAAAGATGTTGATTGTGAAAATAAGAAAAAGAAATATCAGAACCTTGCCAAATTGTATTATGCAATTCGTATAAGGGATGCTAATAAAAAAGCGGATGATTTGAAAAGAACATATGATTTTGTTAAAAAAGAGGAAGAAAAGAAAAAAACACGCCCCCAAGATATCAAGAAGAGTTATGATGCAGATATTGCTGCTATCAAGGTTGCCGCAGTTCCACTAAGTTCTGCACAAATCGCTCAATTGAGTTGTGATGTTTCAGCTTTAGGAAATCTGAGTGTTTCTGAAGCATTTGAAGTTATTTCCGAGTTTGACATTGGTGAAGTAATTGCAAAAAAATCTGTTCCAGTAAAATACTTTGATGCAATTTCTAAAATCGAGAGAGAAATATCTGTCGAAGACATCCACGAAGAGAATTCTACAATCAATGCAATGCTCGATATAATCAATGTTTTGAGAAAATATAAGAATGAGAATATTAACATTCCAGATCTTGGGTCTCTTAATAATCTTCTGTCTAAGTTGGAAAGGGATTATAAGGTACAAAGTAGATCTATTGGTGTTGTTTCATCTTCTAAAAGGATTTTAGAAAAAGTAGGTAACATCTGGACAGCTCTTATCGATATCGACGGCAAGGTTGGAAAATTAAAACCTCCTGTAAAGGAGGATGTTGATGAACAATACTATGATAAATTTAGAGTCGAGTCTGAAGAAAGGAAGTGGCGTAATGCTAAGAATGAGTTGACTACAATTTGTTCAGAAGCATCTAAATTTGGTGTAGATTTATCCAACTATGCAACAGAGCAAAGCAAGGCTAATGCAGAACTAGGTCATGTATACGATCGGGCCCAGGTTTCTGATATATTCAATGCAATGTCTTCTGAAGAGAAAGAGTATAAGAGTGCCATCGAATCTGAAAAGAAAAATACGGAGCGCATTGGTGCTTTCAGAGCGTATATTTCCAAAATGGAAAATGTTGAAAAGAGTCCATACGCTGAGCACATCAATGCTCTGAATAAAATTTCAACATCTCTTATGGCATTAAAGGGCATAATTGATAAAGATATGAAGATGTTGACTCAAGTTGAAAAAAAGTCATATGGATCATATGACCCTGAGGATCCATTTTTCAAGTCCGTTTGGACATATCTGGGAAAACGTGTGGGGTTTGTTAGATATGGTCAAGATACATATCCAATAAGATATGTGAATACTGTGGACGATATAATTACTGCTACAGATGGGACAATTCTTAGACTTAGACAGATAAGCACTGGTTTGAACCAACGTAATTATTTGATGTCTAAACTTCAGACTGACGATGACCGCCCAATAATTGCTTTATTTGATGAGGTATCAACGATGACCAATAAGACCCAGGAGGACATATTTGAGAAATTCGTTGAGTTGCAGAAACAGGGAAAATTAATGGTCGGTATGATGAATATGCCCTCCGATGAAAAAAAGGTGACTTCTTTTGGACAATAAAATGGATGATAATCTAGAATCACTTGTTCAAGTCATGTATTCATCCTGTCAGGGTGGTCTAGATCTGAAAAAATATGGAAACTCCCTGCTATTTTATCTTTTTAGATCTAGTGCCAATTCTCGTTCAGAAGCATTGAGAAAATCGGAAGAAGTCGTCATGACTTCCAATGAGGCTGAATGTTTGAAGAATCTTGGCTTGATAAGGAATGGCCCTAGCCTTGGGCATTATGTGTTAACTGCGAAAGGGGTTTGGTTTTGCGAGAAAGATATCATTGGAAATGATGTGCTCATAGACTTAATTGATAGAGATTATTTTAAAACCCTGTCAAAAGAAGAACATCTCAGTGATAAGTTAAAAGTAGTTCTTGCAGTAGCTATCGCATCGAGAACATACAGTAAACAGGCATTAATTTCGATGCGCGTAGAGGATGATCTTCGTGACAGGTGGTGGGGTCTGTTCCAAGAGATGAGTACATTTTTACATACCAATTGCATCATCAAAACAGATCCGATAAACACATATAAATCGTCATCTAGCATAGAAGATCGTAGTAGTGACATTATACGTCATACTGATTCGATGCCCAGATTAACAAGATCTATATTCTCTAAAACTGGAAGGAATGGATATTACCTTGATATTATGGATGAATCAGGAGTTCCAGTTATTGAAAGATTGGCATATGTTATAAACGTTGTATTCGAAGACAATCTGAATGTAAGCAATATTGAGGATATTGCAAGATATATGATTTTATTCTTTAGAAAAAATGTTGTAGAGATTGCATACAGTACCTTCGAAGAACAATATGGCGACATATCATATGACCAGATGATTCATAAGGCCTTCTACATGGCTATGGAAAATCGTGGAAAATTGATGGTTTGACCTCTGAGTAAACTATTTCTTTTATTTTATGGTTCTATGACGAATCGTGTGGGTAAATCCACATGAGTGCAATCGAGCGCTCCGC